>Ga0134092_1000880_pt1 | contig 28578 bp, 23 predicted proteins | sample 3_6taG_FD_94454 | JGI IMG/M metagenome (GOLD analysis project Ga0134092, IMG submission 94454) | Switchgrass degrading microbial communities from high solid loading bioreactors in New Hampshire, USA - 3_6_20_6_A3 metaG | ecosystem: Engineered > Bioreactor > Semi-continuous > Anaerobic >... | reverse complement strand
TTATCACCGATAACTCCTATTTTATACATAAGCTTCTCTCAGCCTTTCCCTTATTACTTCATTAGAAATATTATTAATTTTACCTACCATTATAATTCGTGCATTTTTTATTTCCATTTCCTTTGCCATTAGGTATCCTACAAGAGGTTCAACACCTAATGATATATATTTGGATTTCTTTACATAGTTCATAATAAGGTTGTCACACAGTTTTTCAAACTTTGTCAATGTTCCGGTAGTTTTGAAGCTCTCAATACCTTCTTCCAAAAATTCACCTAATGAAGTAAACTTCAAGGCATCAATAAAGCTTTCCAAAGGATTATCCAAGTTTTGAATAAAGGTTGTACTGTTTATACTGCCATCCGGAATAAGAACCTTTTGGAGGAAATCCCAACTCTTATTTAGAGCTTTTACTCTTAGAAAAACCTTTATATTGGCAAGGTCAATAAGTAGTGTCACAAGATCCTCGATAAATCTATTCCCGGACTTTATGGAAATTTCCTTCATTTGTTTATAACTTGCTTTATCGAGAATTATATCAATAACTTGAGGATCCAACGTCTTATTATAGGTTTGAATACACTCCTCTATTGCAGTCCTCATAATAGCAGGCATACCTGTCCAATTTCTGTCCCTGACCATTGTCTTCAATTTATCGGATGGAATGGAGCCGGACTCTACAAGGAGACTGTCACAATCCTGCCCCGAAAATTCCGACTTTAAAATAACCTTTATATTGTGATAGTCGTTAGATATCAGGAATAAGTCAAAAACATCCGGTTCGGGGGCAATTTCTTTCAGAAGGCTATATACTTTTTTGCTTTCATCTTTAAGGAGATTCTCGTACTCGTAAATATTTAACGAATCGGAATCCCTATTGCCATAGTCGGCCTCTTGGAGTACTTTTAAAGCTTCTTCCGGGGATTTGGCCTCGACCATTCTGTCGAGTTTTCCCTTATCCAGGAGCTTACGTTCAATAGCCCTAATTCTTGAGACCGAATAGGCATATTGGGTATCTTTGCTTTTAATAGCCTTTGACAACCAAATTCCCTCCTTTCTTAAAGGATAAGTAAACAATTCTTTATAACACTAAAATAGAGTCTTGATAACTTCCGGTTCAATATCATCACGATGCATTCTTATTATTGCTTCAAAGGAATTGTTGAGCTCAATATCGCCGGATTTTAATATAAATCCGCCGCTAATATCCCTTGTTTCATCGGAAATCTTAAGATTTGCAGAGATTCCCTTTTGTTGAAGTATTTTATTTAATTCATCTATAAAACCGGGGGACAATCTTTGCTTGTCCCTTGGAGATAATAGTATCTCTTCCTCGCCGGTTTTTACACAGAAAGATATCATCTTAATAAGAATACTCTGGTATTCGTTGTCAGGAAGGTTGTTAAACTTTTTAAGTGCCAAATCGAAGGCTTCGTCAACAACTTCCTGTTTTGCCTGAAGCTTTTGTTTTCTTGCTTCCAGCTCGGCAATGGAAATAATTCGTTTTTTAACTTCCGCAGCTTCCAGCTCGGCTTTTTCGATTATTTGCTTTCTTTTAGCTTCTGCTTCCTCTTTAGCAGCTTTAATCATGTTTGCAGCTTCTTCCTCAGCACGCTTAAGGTTAGCTTCTGCAAAAGCACGAGCTTCCTCAAGGATTTTTGCTTGTATTTTTTCTGCTCCTGACATTTTGGGGACACTCCCTTATTATAATTTGATTCCGGTTACCATCAATATTGAGGCAAGCAGTGCTAAAACGGCGTAAGTTTCAACCATAGCTGCATACATGATAGCTTTTGACAATTCTTCCGGTCTTTTAGCTATTATACCTATACCGGCAGCTGCAGCTCTACCTTGGCAAACACCTGAAATAAGACCTACAAACGCTATAGGAAGAGAAGCTGCCAAGAAGTAGAAACCTTGTTGAGTTGTAAGTTCTACATAAGTTCCGCCTACAACACCTATTTTGTTTAATATAACGAAAGCTGTGAGCAAACCATATATACCCTGAGTTCCAGGAAGAGCCTGCAAAAGTAGTGCTTGACCGAATTTTTTAGGATCTTCGGTTACAAGTCCTGCAGCTGCTTCACCCACAAGACCTACACCTTTTGCCGAACCTATACCGGCTAAAATTACAGCTAAAGCTGCACCTGCCAATGCAAGAAAATTACCATTAAATAAATAAGATATCCAATTCATATTAAACTGCCTCCTTGTCATTTAAAATAATGTATTTTGTATTCTTTTTAAAGGGCTCAAAGCGTTTACCTCCGCCCTCATAAAACTTTCCAAAAAACTCAACATACTGAAGACGACTTGAATGCACATATGCTCCAAGGGCATTGATAGCCAAATTGAAAGTGTGTCCTATAATAAACACAACTATCAAAATTATTATTCCTAAAGGATTTAATCCAAATAATGTACCTAAGGTATTTATAACCGATGCAATAACTCCGGTACCAAGACCAAGAGCTAAAAGTCTTGAATAGGAGAGAACATCGCTTAAATAACTGGTTATACCATACAGGCTAAGTACACCGGACAGCAGCCGCTTTATAATATTTTTATTGCTTCTGCCCTGGGTTAATATAAGCATTGCGGCACCGACTATTGCCATGTATTTACCGACCTGAGCAAGTGTACCACCAACTAAAATAAGGGGTATACCTATTAACAGAACATACCAAGATCCGATGTCAAATATTGCATCGAAAACTTTTCCCTCTTTTACAAGCATATATGCTTTAATACCCATACCGGTAAACAGGTGAATACCTCCAAATATCATGGACCAGATGAGAAGTCTCATAGGATCATCCAATGGATTAAACCATATAGGAGGTATATTTAGTTTCCCGCCCGATACAAGGGGAAGTATATCTCCAAACCATCCGCCAAACAAGGAACCCCACACAGTGGTAGATAGCCCACAGAAGAAAAGGAGTTTTATCATCTTGCCCATAGTTCCTTCAAGCTTATATTTTTTTAGGATCATACCGGTAACTAATGCCATTACTATACCGTAAGCTGCATCGCTGACCATCATTCCAAAGAAAAAGCAGTAAAAAGGTGCCATAAGGAAAGTTGGATCAACCTCTTTGGAACTAGGTAAACTGTACATTTCAGTAATTGCCTCAAAAGGCTGTACCAGTTTTTTATTCTCTAAAAGGATAGGGAAATCTTCACCTTTTTCAGGTTCTGTTATTTCTAAAAAGCATTCTGCCTGACTGTTTATTCTGCTTTTTAGTTTTTCACTAAGTTCAGAGGGAACCCATCCTTCAAGATAAAAGACTTTGCTGGTTTTAACCAGATTGTCCAATACCTTTACTCTGTCCCTCTCTATAAGCAAATAATCGTGGAATATTTCCAGATCATCCTTGTATTTGGCAAATTCAGATACTTCTTTTTCTATCCTTTCACATTCCTTATCAATGCGGTTTATATTCTTTTGGGCACTATCAATGTTGCTTTTAGCAGTACCCTCCAGTTCTTTGAAAGTAACTTTTGAAAAGCTATATTGTTTCAGTACCTTAAGAACATTTTCCTCACAGGAATTGTGATAGATTACAAGAATATAATCCTGCTGGCCGTCATCGCTTATTTTTTCATAATAACTCTCAGGAGCTTCACTTATAAGGTATTCTTTTAATCTACTGGAATATGAAGTTTGAGGTACAATACCTATCAATATTGTAGTGGTTAAAGTTGAAGTCTCATTGAGAGGGATGGTCAGCTGTTCCCATGGTTTTAGACTTAAAATCAGATTGGTATATTTGTTTTTTTCCGATTTTAAGTATGCCAGCTGATCATTGTATTTATGAATACTATCAACTACAGAAGAAAGCTTGTCGATATTTTGCACAGTCATGTTATATTCATCTGTGTCTATACATCTTCTCGACGAAAAGAAGCCCTTCTTTTTTGATGAAAACTTGGAAAGGTAATCTATAACCCATTTTACTTTATTAATTTTGTCGTCGAGTATGGCGACTTTTTCACTGTCTCCATCTTGAACAACCAAATCTTTCCATCCATCCAAAGAGAGCTTTTCTGAGCTTTCGTTTATTTCTACAACCCCCATGTTCATAAGGGTATTTAAAATTTTTTCCTTGTCTGACTCAAGGCCTATTAGAGAAAGTTTGTTCATTTTAACTATCGCCATAAATATTCACAACCTTTCTCATTATTATTTCTGCAGCCTTGTCAAGCTTTTTTCTGGCTTGATTTTTTATGTCTTCACACTCTTTGGCTACATTTGCTTGTAATTGCTTGGCCTGGTCGTTGGCAAGTTTTTCAGTCTTTAAAATGATTTCTTTAGCCTCTTTCTCCGCATCCTCTATGGCTTGTTCCTTAAGTTTGTAAGATTGATTGCTGGCTTCAGAAAGTATTTGGCGGGAATCATCTAAAGACTGTTTTTGTATTTTTTCAGCTTCATCTTCGGTTTGTTTTATGGTTTTTAGTATTTCCAAAGACACTTGATCACCACCTTGCGTATCTGTTAAAAAAATGTTTAACTTTGAAATTAATTGAACATTTATACTTTATTATCGGCAAATAAAATATAATCATTACACTTTTAATAATGAATGTGTATAATGTAAAAATACACATGGACAAGCTAATATATAGATGTTTTGTTTAATATATTACCATTATGAAGAAATATTATCAAGGCTTTGCAGACTCTTTATATAACTTATAGTTTGAAAAAGTCGGTGGAGATTTCTAAAACTAGAACAGTTTTTACGATAGAGATGTTATAATAATATAGATACGGTTTTTGATACAAATAGTATAGATACGGTATTTGATATAAATATAGATAATAGCGTAATTTATGATCTGATATAAAAGTTTGAAATATAAGGTTATTACCCGTATTTTAGGGAAATAATGAAAAGGAATTAGAACTACATGGGATAAAAGATAGGGAAGTAGATACATAGGCATTACACTAATACTATTTCTCGAATGGCAAAAGATCGGGCAATTCCGGAGAAAAATGCCTACCTGATGGTTATATTAATATATACGGATCAATGGATGAAACACCTTCTTAATCACGCCTTCAGCTTGTTAGACCACATTTATGAAAATAAAATTCCAATTTTATTATTTTTTATATAAAAATTTTTTGAAAATAGATTGACAAAAATATAACAATGTTTTATAATGAAATTGTTAAATAATTAACGAATTTAATATTGAGTCTCTATAATTCACTTAATTAATAGTGTATTATTTTTAACCAAGTATGTTAAAAAAATAACAAACTTTTTCGTAACAGTTAATAGTTATTTAAGAATATATTGAGGGAGGTAATGGTTATGAAAGAAGTTGTTAAGGAAAAAGACAGAGCAATTGATATTAAAAAGGAAATTGATAAACTAGTGGAAAAAGCACAGGTTGCACTGGATAAGTTCATGAAATTTGACCAGGAGAAAATTGATAACATTGTTAAGGAAATGGCCATGGCAGGCCTTGATGAACACATGAGACTTGCGAAAATGGCTGTAGATGAGACCGGTAGAGGTGTATACGAAGATAAGACTATTAAGAATATGTTTGCAACCGAATATGTATACCACAGTATAAAGTATGACAAGACTGTGGGAGTAATTAATGAAAATGACTTTGAAGATTACGTTGAAGTGGCAGAACCTGTGGGAGTTATTGCTGCAGTTACCCCAGTTACTAATCCTACTTCAACTACCATGTTTAAGTCTTTAATTGCTATAAAAACAAGAAACCCTATTATATTTGCTTTTCATCCCTCTGCTCAAAAGTGCAGTGCAGAAGCTGCAAGAATTGTAAGGGATGCTGCCATTAAAGCTGGTGCACCGGTAGATTGCATTCAGTGGATTGAGCAACCTTCCATCGAAGCTACTCAGATGCTTATGAATCATCCAAATGTTGCTTTGGTTCTTGCAACCGGTGGTGCGGGTATGGTTCAGGCGGCATATAGTACCGGTAAGCCCGCTCTTGGAGTTGGTCCCGGTAACGTTCCTTGCTATATTGAGAAGACAGCTGATGTAAAAAGAGCAGCAACTGACCTTATAATATCAAAGACTTTCGATAATGGAATGATATGTGCGTCAGAACAGGCTGTTATTGTTGACAAAGTAATAAGTAAAGAATTTGAAAAATTTATGAAAGAAAATAAATGCTACTTCTTAAATGAAGAAGAAATTAAAAAACTCGAAAAAACTGCCATTGATGAAGTTAAATGTGCTATGAATCCGGCAGTGGTAGGTCAATCGGCTCATAAGATTGCCAAAATGGCAGGTTTTGATGTTCCTGAAGATACTAAAATACTTATAGCAAAGATTAATGGTGTTGGACCTGAATATCCTCTATCAAGGGAAAAATTGAGTCCTATCCTTGCGTACTATATTGTAGATGGATGGGAACAGGGAATAAAGATTGCCGAAGAAATGGTTGAATTTGGCGGACTTGGGCATTCGGCTGTAATTCATTCCGAAGATGAGAAGGTAATAGATGAATTTGCAAGAAGGATTAAAGCAGGAAGACTTATTATAAATTCTCCTTCAACTCATGGAGCTATTGGTGACATTTACAATACCAATATGCCTTCTTTGACACTTGGCTGCGGATCTTTTGGAAGAAACTCTACAACAGCCAACGTTTCAGCTGTAAATCTTATAAACAAAAAGAGAGTGGCGAGGAGAAGGGTTAATATGCAGTGGTTCAAAATTCCTGAAAAAATATACTTCCAGTTCGGTTCGACTCAATATCTTGAAAAGATGCCCAATATATCAAAAGCTTTTATAGTTACAGACCCTTATATGGTTAAATTGGGTTATGTTGATAGAGTTCTGTATTACTTGAGAAAGAGACGCGACTATGTACATTGCGAGATATTCTCAGAAGTTGAGCCTGATCCTTCTGTCGATACGGTATTAAAGGGTTATGACATGATGAATAAGTTCCAGCCCGATGTCATTATTGCACTAGGCGGAGGTTCGGCAATTGATGCAGCTAAGGGCATGTGGCTATATTATGAGAATCCCGAAACGGATTTTGATTCATTAAGGCTTAAATTTATGGATATAAGAAAACGAGTGTTTAAATTTCCTAAACTTGGCAGGAAGGCTAAGTTTGTTGCAATACCCACTACTTCCGGAACAGGCTCGGAAGTAACATCCTTTGCGGTTATTACCGACAAGAAAAATAATACAAAGTATCCTCTTGCCGACTATGAACTTACTCCGGATGTCGCCATTATTGATCCTGAATTCGTAATGAGTGTTCCACCGTCAGTTACAGCCGATACCGGTATGGATGTTTTGACCCATGCTATTGAGGCTTATGTGTCGGTAATGGCTTCAGACTTCACAGACGGTTTGGCAATTAAAGCTATACAGTTGGTTTTTGAATATTTGCCTAGAGCATATAAGAATGGAAATGATAAATTAGCAAGAGAAAAGATGCACAATGCTTCATGTATAGCTGGAATGGCCTTTACAAACGCATTTTTAGGTATAAACCATAGTCTTGCTCATAAACTGGGCGGTGAGTTCCATATTCCTCACGGAAGGGCAAATGCGATACTTTTACCGCATGTAATTGAATACAATGCTTCAAAACCAAGTAAGTTTACATCCTTCCCCAAATATGAGACATTCATTGCAGATAAGAAATATGCTGAGATAGCAAAAGCATTAGGTTTACCGGCGTCTACTGTTGAAGAAGGAGTAAACAGTCTCATTAAAGCGATAAAAGATTTGATGAAGGAATTAAATATTCCTATGACCATTTCAGAGTGCAATGTTGATAAAAAAGAGTTTATAGCAAAGGTTCCAATGCTTGCTGATAAAGCTTTTGAAGATCAATGTACAACTGCCAACCCTAGATTACCATTAGTTAAGGAACTTGAAGAGATTTATATTAAAGCTTATGGCAAGTAATTGTTCCTTATGATGGTACTTTATATAACCGGGGCTAAGGTTAATCCTTTAGCCCTATTTTTTATTTCTGTATTTTTAGAGAATGTGCTAGACCTAAAGAATAGTGAAAATTTAGGTAAAGGTTCAGTTGGTAGGCTTTAATTTGCTATGATTTAATTTTTCTTTTTTGTAAATTTTGTAGATGTTTTTTACTGTTACAATTAAGGCTGAATAAACGGGAACAATTATCAACAGACCTACAAAGCCATATAAAGCCGAGCCTATCATGAGAAGAAGGATAACAGTAACAGGATGTATATTGAGTTTTTGCTTCATAATCTGTGGTGCTATAAAATTTCCGTCTATCTGTTGTACTATTGTTTGAAGCAGAAAAACCTTAAGAGCCATCCATGGATTCATGGTAAGTGCAACAAAAATTGCAGGGACTATTCCTATATACGGGCCAAAGAAGGGAATCATAGCTGTAATTACTACAAATACAGACAGAATCAAAGGATATTTTATTTTAATTATAAGGTAACCGATATACATAAGAACTCCGTCAGCCAAAGCTACGGTCATTTGGCCTACAAGGTAAGAAGAGAGCACTTTATCTATATCTATTAGTACTTTCCGCGCATCGGAAGCGTATTTTTTAGGCAATAATGATATGAATTTTTTTACAAATTCCTTGTCGTCTTTAAGGAAATAAAAGAGTATAAACGGAATCATTATAACTATTGTACTTATATTTGTAACAGTTGATAAAAATCCCTTGAAGAAATTTTTGGAACTATTCATAAGGCTGTCTAAAAGCTGAAGGGCCCTTTTCTTTAGTTCGTCTATCGGTAATGATTGCATAATTTCGTTGTCTAAAAATGTATTATTTGCAAATATAGAAATGTCAAAATTCTTATATAATAGGGTCATAAGAGAATTAAACTGCTGAACTATTATAACACCTATATTGGTAACAATTAATACAATGATAAGAATTGAAATTAAAAAAGATAGTAAAATGGAAATGGTTTTGGGTATCTTTATTTTTTCTAATAATCTTACAAGAGGCCTTAGTATATAGTATAGTATAATAGATGCGAGAATGGGTGCAAATATAGCTGCAACAAGTTTTTTGAAAGGTGAAAGAAAATATTCTATTTTACCAAACATATATATTATAAATAAAGTGAGAAGTATACCTGTTCCGTACTTGAAGAATTTATGATTGAACCACATACCCGTTACCTCCAATGGGATATTATTGACATAGATATAGTATATACTAGAAAAAGCTTCATATAAAGTGGTTTTGTCTTATGGTGGAAAGTTGTAACTTAAAAAATATGTAATTATATTAATCTTTTTTAACAAAAATTTTAGTAAAAAATATATGTGAGTGCTAAAAAGTATTATGGTCATTGAAAAGGACGATAGGGTTAATGCCTTAACGGTATTTATTTCGGAAGATAATAGATGAAAAGTTACAGAATAAATATGGAAATAATAAACAATATCTAAGATATAAAGAATAGCAACTGATATGCTCGGAAAAGGCTGGTGAACTAATGGATATTTGTCCTAGAACTATATTTTTTGATGAAGTTATTAAGTTTTAATGGATGGCCAAATCTTAGAAAATAAGGAAGGCAGATTATATTGCTAAAAAAAAGTGATTTTTGATCCCGGATAGAGTGGAATTGTTAGAAATTTTAATTTGGATCTTTATTTTATGATAAATTTTATAGTAGAATGGTACAAAAATGTGATTTTACTTTATTAAAGTTGAAGCCTGCTTGAAATTTCAAAAACTAATGTTATTATTATATAGATAATGTTTTGATATTTTAATTAAGGAGATGACTATGCTAAAAATCGGATTTTTAGGACCAAAAGGTACGTTCTCGCAAGAAGCGCTTTTTGAATACAAAAAAGGTGAAAAGGATTTTGTTGAATGTGCATACAATACCTTTGGGGAAATTATTAATGCTGTAGATAAAGATGAAATTGATGAGGGAATAGTGCCTATTGAAAATTCATTAGAAGGAGCAGTCAGTGCCACATTAGATACCCTTGCTACCGATGTCGATCTATTGATAAAGGCAGAGATAGCCATTGAAGTAAAGCAAAATCTCTTAGTCAGAAAAGGAACAAATATCGAAAATATAAAGTATATTCTTTCACATCCTCAGCCCATAGGGCAATGTAGGAATTATCTTGAGACCAACTTTAATCATGCTGAGATAAGATTTATATACAGTACGGCAGAAGCGGCAAGGGAAGTAGCAAAATGTGATTTTAACATGGCTGCAATAGGGTCAATTACTGCAGCTAAAGTTTACGGACTTGATGTGATTGCGGAAGGAATTCAAGATAGCAAAAATAACTATACACGTTTTGTTGTGGTATCGAAAACTGCAGCTAAGAAAGCAAAAAACAATAAGACTTCAATAGTTTTTTCAACAGAAGATAAACCGGGAAGTTTATATAGAGTATTAGATATTTTTAACCTTTGGGATATAAATATGACTAGGATTGAGTCAAGACCTGCAAAGGATAAACTCGGTAATTACATATTTTTTGTGGATATAAAAGGTCATATAGAGGATGACGATGTAAGAGATGCTCTTACAATGGTGAAAAGAAAAACATCATTTTACAAATTTTTGGGATCTTATCCTGAATTTATTATACAATGATTTTATAAATAATAAAAATTATTTCATGTTTTTTTGGGAAATTAAACATTTGTAAAAAGATTAATGTTATTATAATATATGTCCTAATGCTGATTTGAGATTAAAGTTATACTAATCGGGTTAAAAATTAGAAGGGTTGAAATTATTACTTGGGTTAAATTTTTAACTTTAGGACCCGTTGGTTATAAAGAGACTATGTAAAAATCTGAAATAATGTTTCGCTTATAATTTAACAACTGCCATTTCTAAATTTTTGAATTGATTGCCATGGTACTTCAATATTTAAAAGTATATTTTTTAGAAATGGCATATTATAATACTAATGGAGTGGTTTTATGGCTTTACTGGACAAAGAAATTGACATAACCAGGAATATAAAAATAATCGAATGGTTAAAAAGCGAGCTACTAACAGATATTGCGAATCTTTTTAAAGTTATGATAAATGGTGTTAAGGAAGAAGTACATGAATCTGTTTCCGATACATTAGCGAACATAATTTTGATATGCTATTTGTTAGGAAGACGTTTAGGTATAAGCTATAATTCTATTGAGCTAAAAATAGAGAATAAAATTAAACTTGGGCTAATTGAAAACCATGATGTAGAAAAATATTATGGTGATTTATCCGAACTATCAAGGCATTTAAATAGCTCAAGGATAAAGAACTATAAGTAGACTAAGGATACCTATATGGAGAGAAAGTTTATGGATAGTGAAAAGCATTCGGGAATTTTTATTCCAAAGGCGGGTTTTTATCTATGGGTAATATTTATCCTTTTAGCACTAATAGCTTATCTGGATTATAGAATTGCCATACCCGGCTTTGTAATGTTTCTTTTTCTGGTGTATTATAATTATAGATCAAATTACATCAGGAGAAAGGAAATTACCCGATACATAGAGAATTTGACTCTTAATATTGACAGGGCAACAAAGGATACTTTACTTAACTTTCCAATGCCTTTGGTTGTGTTGGAGTTAGATGGTACTATAATATGGTACAACTCATCTTCGAAAGAAATTTTCGGAGGAGTGGACCTCTTAGAAAAAACAATACACACTTTTGTGAAAGAGTTAGACCCTAGTAATATTGCAAACGAGCAGAACAATTTTACAAAAGAAATTGCCATAGGAAATAAAAATTACAACGTCCTAGGGAGTTTTGTAAAAGTAGATAGAAAAATTGATGAAGATGAGTTTATTCTTCTTTTATATTTTTTAGACAATACTGAACTTGTAAATTTGAAAAAACGTTTTGATGAAGAAAAAATAACGATAGGTCTAATTGTTATAGATAATTATGACGATTTAATGCAGAGTACAGATGATGCAAATCGGCCACAAATGCTTGCTGAAATTGATTCAAAAATAAACCAGTGGATGAAAAACACAGGAGGTATTGTTAAGAAATATGAAAGGGACCGATACCTGATTGTGTTTGAATACAAGCATATGAAGGAATTTGAAGAAAAGAGATTTGATATTTTAGACAGTGTGAAGGAAATTAATGTTGGAAACAAAATACCGGTAACTCTGAGTCTGGGGTTTGGGTTAAACGGTAATTCCCTTTGGGAAAACTTCAAATATGCCAGTGCCTCTATAGATATTGCATTAGGAAGAGGAGGCGACCAGGTAGTTATAAAAGATGGTAAAGATTTTACCTTTTATGGAGGAAAGTCGAGGGAGCTGGAAAAGAGGACAAAGGTTAAAGCAAGAGTTATTGCCTATGCTTTAAGGGAATTAATTGATCAAGCTTCAAATGTAATGATAATGGGGCATCAAAATTGCGATATTGATTGTCTTGGGGCTGCAATAGGCATTTACAGAGTAGCAAAGAACCGCAATAAGGAAGTATATATTGTACTAAACAGTTCAAACCCAACAATAGATAAATTTGTCTCAAAAATTGAGAAAAGCAATGAATATGATAATATTTTTATAGCTACTACCGATGCTTTGGACAAGGTAAACAATAAAACTTTACTTATAATTGTGGATACACATAGACCAAAATATACCGAGGCACCCGATTTGATAAGATATACCGATCAAATTGTAGTAATTGATCATCATAGAAGAGGGGCAGATTATTTGCAGGAAGCAGTTTTAACCTATCATGAAACCTATGCCTCTTCTACATGTGAGCTTGTTACTGAGATCTTGCAGTATGTCGAGGAAAAAATCAAATTAAAGCCAATAGAAGCAGAAGCTCTATATGCAGGTATTGTGGTGGATACTAAGAATTTTACCTTTAAAACCGGGGTAAGAACTTTTGAAGCAGCAGCCTTTTTGAGAAGACAGGGAGTTGATACTGTAGTAGTAAAACAGTTATTCCAAAATGATATAGACACTTATATTAATGTTTCCAATACTGTTAAGGATGCAGAAATTATTATGGACAGTATTGCAATTTCAGTATGTTCTTCAGTAGTCAAGAATTCTGCTTTAATAGCTGCCCAGGCAGCAGACCAATTAGTAAATTTGGCAGGTGTAAGTGCAGCTTTTGTAATGAGCAGTGTTAATGGTGGTGTTTCCATCAGCGGTAGATCGCTGGGTGAGGTAAACGTTCAGGTGATATTGGAAAAGCTTGGTGGAGGGGGCCATATGACAGTTGCCGGTGCTCAACTGCAAGGAGTAACTGTGGAAGAAGCAAAAGAAAAGCTTAAGAATGCTATTTTGGAATATATAGAGGATTATAAAAAAGAAGAAACTTAGGGTTAAATTTAATTCAGAAGGAGAGATACAGATGAAGGTTATTTTAAAAGAAGATGTAAAGGGCTTAGGCAAAAAGGAAAGCATGGTAGATGTTAGTGACGGCTATGCAAGGAACTTTTTAATTCCAAAAGGACTTGCTGTTGAGGCAAATTCTTCAAACATAAATATTATGCAAACTAAGAAAGAAGCCGAAAAAGTTAAAAAAGAAAAAGAACTTCAGCAGGCAAAGGAATTGGCGGAAAAGTTAAAAACCGTTACTGTTGTATTTAAAACTAAAGCAGGAGAAAGCGGAAAACTTTTTGGTTCGATAACAAGTAAGGATGTTGCGGACAAGCTTTTAAAGGATCATAAGCTTGATATAGATAAAAAGAAAATCCATATGCCGGATTCATTAAAGGCGTTGGGAACTTATGAGGCAGAAGTAAAGCTTTATCCTGGTGTGACTGGAAAACTCTCAATAAAAGTTGAACAGGAGTAAGATGTATATATATGGATATAGGTTCATTAGGTAGAATACCACCTCAAAATATAGAGGCAGAACAGTCGGTGCTTGGTGCAATACTTCTTGACAAGGAAGTATTGGCAAGTGTAATTGAGATAATTAAGAGTCAAGACTTTTACAGAGATGACCATAGGGAAATATTTGATGCCATTTTGGAACTTTATGAAAAGGGAGAACCTATAGACCTTATAACTGTATCGGAACGGCTAAAGTTAAGGGGAACATTGGATAGTGTTGGTGGCCTTGAATACCTTACCAATCTTGCCAACATTGTACCTACTACCGAAAATGCCAAGCATTATGCAAAGATAGTTGAGGAAAAGGCAATTTTAAGGAAGCTGATTAAGGTTTCGACAGATATAATAAACATGGGTTATGAAGCTTCTGAAGAAGTTGCTTATGTGTTGGATAAGGCCGAAAAGGGAATATTTGATCTTTTGCAAAAAAGGAATACCCAGGGATTTGTGCCCATCAAGGATGTCTTGGTGGATACTTTTAATCGCTTGGAAGAATTATATAATAGTAAGGGATATATAACCGGAATCCCTACCGGTTTTATAGATTTGGATTATAAAACGGCTGGGCTTCATAATTCTGACCTGGTTCTTATCGCAGCAAGGCCTGCAATGGGTAAGACCGCCTTTGTACTTAACATTGCGCAACATGTGGCTGTACATTCAAAAGTTCCTGTAGCCATATTCAGTCTTGAAATGTCTAAGGAACAGTTGGTAAACAGAATGCTGGCCAGTGAAGCAATGGTTGACAGCCAGAAAATGAGAACCGGAAAACTTGAAGACAGTGACTGGCAAAAGGTTGCAAGAGCTTTAGGCCCTTTATCGGAAGCTCCAATCTATATAGATGATACGCCGGGGGCATCCATAATGGAAATTAGGGCAAAATGCAGGAGATTAAAAATTGAAAAGAATCTTGGCCTGGTAGTAATAGACTATTTACAGCTTATGCAGGGTAAGGGCGGTAAATCTGACAGCCGACAACAGGAAATATCGGAGATTTCAAGGTCGTTGAAAATCCTTGCAAAGGAAATTAATGTTCCTGTGCTTACACTTTCGCAGCTTAGTCGTGCTCCTGAACAAAGACAGGACCACAGGCCAATCTTGAGTGACCTTAGGGAATCAGGGGCCATTGAGCAGGATGCAGATATTGTTATGTTTTTATATAGGGATGATTATTACAACCCCGATACTGATAAAAAAAATGTGGCAGAAGTTATTATTGCCAAGCACAGAGCTGGTTCCACCGGGACGGTTGAGCTTGCATGGCTGGGGCAATATACTAAGTTTGCTAACTTGGAAAAATTCAGGGAATAGTATAATGTAAAAGGCATTCTATAATATTGCTCGCTATATAGGTATATAATTATGATAACAAGGGTTTTGAATACAATTAGAAAATACAACCTTATAAAAAATGGTGACTGTGTAGTAGTAGGTGTATCCGGAGGACCGGATTCGGTATGCTTACTTCATGTTTTGTGGTGCTTGAAAAATGATTTTAACTTAAAATTGGTAGCAGTTCATATAAACCATATGCTCAGAGGCGATGAGTCCTACCGTGATGAGGAATTTGTAAAAAAACTCTGTGAAAAGTTAGATGTAGAGCTTAAGTCTGTACGTGTGGATATAAATAGAGTTGCTCAGCAAAAGGGAATGTCTTTAGAAGAAGCAGGGCGGGAAGAAAGGTATAAAAATTTCGACATAGTTGCAGACAGTATTGGAGCAGACAGAATAGCAGTAGCTCATAATAAAAATGATCGGGCAGAAACTGTCCTGATGAATATTATTAGAGGAACTGGGCTGGACGGACTTAAAGGAATGGAGTACATCAGAGGAAGAATAATAAGACCGCTTTTGGATATTGATAGAAGCGAGATAGAGGCTTACATACTTGAAAAAAATTTAGATACTGTTACTGACAGTTCGAATCTTGAAAAGATTTATGCAAGAAACAAAATTAGACTAGACGTTATTCCAAACATTGATAAGCTTTTTGATTGTAATTTAGTAAAGAGTATCGACAGAATGAGCAGGCTTATAAAAGATGATATAGATTTTATTGATGATAAAGTCAAAGAAGCATACTGTGATGCTGTTTTAAAGAAAGAAAACGGAGAAGTTGAACTTTTGCTAAGAAAAATCAGCAAAATGCACTTGGCAGTAAGAAGAAGGGTGATAAGAAAGGCCATTGAAGAAGTAAAAGGAAGCGTTAAAGGAATTGAAAGTGTACACATTGAGAATATTTTAGATATGATAGATAACGGAAAAGTCGGCTCTAGAATTGATCTTCCCGGGATAAAGCTCGGAAGAACTTACGAAAGCATAAGATTTTATAAAAAGGAAATGCAACCGAAGTCTTTCGATTATGAGGCTTTTTTAAACATACCGGGGCTTACTGAAGTAGGAGATAGCAAACATTATATTGAGGCATCTATCATAACTGATTATAAGCTCAGTGACTATAAAGGAATAAAGGACAGTTCTCTGATTCAGTTTTTTGATTATGATAAAATGATTGAGGGAATAAATATAAGAAAAAGAAAAGAGGGAGATTTATTCAAGCCGATAAATTCCAACGGTACAAAAAAGTTAAAAGAGTATTTCATTGATAATAAGATACCGAGAGAAATAAGAGACAATATACCTTTAGTGGCTAAGGGACATGATATTATCTGGATCATTGGCTACAAAATAAGTGATAAATTTAAAGTAACTGAAAATACTAAAAAGGTACTAAAGTTAATTTATAAATCCAATTTGCACGAGTCATAAGAATGGAGGAACATTATGTTTGAAGATATTCAAGAAGTTTTGGTTACAAAAGAAGCGCTAGAGGAAAAAGTCAAGGAACTTGGTAAAAGGATATCAAGGGATTATGAAGGAAAAGAATTAGTATTAATAGGAGTATTAAAGGGAGGAGTAGTATTTTTTGCCGATCTTATAAGGCATATAACTATTCCGATAGAAATGGATTTTATTTCTGTTTCAAGCTACGGTAATTCAACTAAATCTTCAGGAGTTGTTAGAATAATTAAAGATATAGATATAGATATAACAAATAAACATGTACTTATAGTTGAAGACCTTGTAGATACTGGGCTTACTTTGAGGTATCTTAAAGATTTGTTTGAGGATAGAGGCCCTAAAGATGTTAAGGTTTGTACTGCCCTTGATAAGCCATCAAGGCGTCAGGTAGAGGTACCTATTGCTTATAATGGAATAACCATTCCCGATAAATTTGTTGTGGGATATGGACTTGATTTTCGTGGGAAATACAGAAATTTACCCGATGTATGTGTATTGAAAGCAAGTGTGTATGAGCGTAAGGAAGACTAGTAACCAATTAATACCGGTTTGTGTAGCAGTGGAAGAATAAATGATATTATTGGATGTTGAAATTTGATAATATCTAAAGTTATTAGTTGGAATCAATGTAAGAAAGCTTAAGTTTTTTACGTTAATTTTAAAGGTTTATTGTGTTTTATTTCGTGTTATGTTAATATAATGTAAATATATAATGGCATAATGGCAGACATATAGCGTTATTTATAGATATGCAAAATAAGGAGGGAGCTTTTTGAAATATTTCAAAAACATAAGTATATATATAGTGTTGTTTGTTATAATCTTGCTATTTGTTGCTGTAGCTACAAATAACGGGGGGCCGGAAGTAGCTAAATATTCTTTTCTATTGCAACAAATTCAGAATGATAATGTTAAAGAGATTAAATTAGAGGGAAGTAAAGCTGAAGTAGTTCTAAACAGTGATATAAAAGGGAAGAATAAGTTTATTGTGTATATTCCTGAGGATATAACATCCTTCATGGATGAGATAGAGGAGCCTATTAAAGCTGAGAAGATTTCTTTCGAAGTAGTATTGCCGCCTACAGCTCCATGGTGGGTTGCAATATTGCCTACTTTTGGATTGATTATTATATTTGTATTGTTTTGGGTATTTTTCCTCCAGCAGTCGCAGGGTGGAGGAGGAAGCCGAGTTATGTCTTTTGGTAAGAGCAGAGCTAAGATGACTATAGACGATAAGAAAAAGGTTACTTTCAATGACGTCGCTGGAGCAGATGAAGAAAAAGAAGAACTTAAGGAGATTGTTGAGTTTTTGAAGCAGCCTAAGAAGTTCGTTGAATTGGGAGCCAGAATTCCAAAAGGAGTTTTACTTGTGGGACCTCCGGGAACAGGTAAAACATTACTGGCGAAAGCTGTATCCGGTGAAGCTGGAGTACCTTTCTTTTCAATAAGTGGTTCCGACTTTGTTGAGATGTTTGTAGGGGTTGGTGCTTCAAGAGTAAGAGACCTTTTTGATCAGGCTAAGAAGAATTCTCCGTGTATTGTATTTATAGACGAAATAGACGCTGTTGGAAGACATAGAGGAGCAGGCCTTGGAGGAGGCCATGACGAGCGTGAGCAGACCTTGAACCAGCTTCTTGTTGAAATGGACGGTTTTGGTGTAAACGAAGGTGTTATAATTCTTGCAGCGACGAACAGACCCGATATACTGGACCCTGCACTTTTAAGACCTGGAAGATTTGATAGAAGAGTTGTTGTAGGTTTGCCCGATATCAAAGGAAGAGAAGAGATATTGAAAGTACATGCAAGAGGTAAGCCGCTTGCCGATGATGTAAAGCTCGATGAACTTGCAAAGACTACACCTGGTTTTACTGGAGCTGATCTTGAAAATCTGTTGAACGAAGCAGCATTGCTTGCTGCCAGAAACAACAAAACAGTTATAAGCATGGCAGAAATAAAAGAAGCTGTATTTAAAGTTGTTATGGGACCTGAAAAGAAGAGCAGGGTAATGAGCGAAGCAGAGAAAAGACTTACTGCATACCATGAAGCAGGGCATGCTTTGGCTGTCAAATTGGTGTCTACTACTGACAAGGTGGACAGAATATCAATTATACCGGCTGGAATGGCAGGAGGTTATACTGCCTTTAAACCCGATGAAGATAAATCCTATAAGACTAAGTCAAATTTACTTGAAAGCATTATTATAGCATTGGGGGGCCGAGCAGCTGAAGAATTAGTACTTGGTGAAATCAGTACCGGAGCAGCTGGTGACCTCAAACAGGCAAACGGCGTTGCTAGAGGAATGATAACAAAGTATGGAATGAGCGAAACTTTGGGCAATATGATATTTGGAAATGAAAACGAAGAAGTATTTATAGGCAGAGATTTTGCTCAAACAAGAAATTATAGCGAAGAAATAGCTGCTCAAATTGATAGAGAAGTAAAAGGAATAATTGATAGCTGTTATGAAAAGACTCTTAACTTATTGAGGGAAAATATTAATAAGCTTCATGCTGTTGCAAATGCATTGATGGAGAAAGAAAAACTGGAAGGACATGAATTTGAAGAACTTTTTGCTAATGCTTAAGTAATGTGAGAAATATGAAACATGGAGTATTATGAGATAGTTTAGTGCTATCTCTTTTTATCTTCAAAGATTAAATTTGTAAGTGTTTTTTTCAAATTATTGAGGAAATCTTTTAAATAACTCTTTATAGGTAAATAGTTTTTTGATATAATAACAGATGTTTTATGACGTGCTTTTGCGATCTGTAAAATTACTTCATAAAATACTTACCTTTTAGAATATCAGATATTAATTTTTATTATTCCAATATAATTATTATAGTTTATTTTTGAGGTATAAATGATATGGAAAATATAAATTTAAAAGTAGGATTAACTGCATCAATTGAAACTAAAGTATTTATTAAAAACTCTGCAGAGGAAATGGGTAGTGGAGACCTAGATGTGTATGCCACACCGGCAATGATATGTCTCATGGAGCGTTCTGCATCATCAGCAGTTTCGCTGCATCTGCCAAAGGGATATACAACAGTGGGTACAGCTGTTAATATAAAGCATATGGCCGCTACACCTATTGGCATGAAAGTAAAAGCTGTTGCAGAACTTATCGCTGTAGAAGGAAGAAAACTGACTTTCAAGGTGGAAGCTTTTGATGATAAAGAAAAAATTGGTGAAGGTCAGCATGAGAGATATATCGTTGAATCTGCAAAATTTAGAGATAAAGTTTATGGAAAACTGAATTCTTGAGATGAAAAAGGAGAGTATTAAGTTTGGTGCGGAAGTATTCAGGGTTTAAGGATGTAAATAATAGAGAAATATATACGGGAATGCTGTGTGAAGATATTATAAATTTTAATACAGTTGTTATTAAGGAAATTGAAGGACGCTTTTTTGCAGTAAGCAACGAATTTAAGACTGAACCTTTAGAAGAAGTATCTGAAGGTTTGCGAATTATAAAATAGTTTTAATTTATAGTTTTAAATAGAGATCAATAAAATAGCCAAAAGTATGTATATAGAATTTGTTAAGTTTATATTAATAAATAATATTCTTTTAATAAATTGAATAATGTCATTTCAAAAATTATTTTAATTACAGATCGCAAGCACATCAAACCAAGTTTGCTTGAAATGGGAAATCAAAAAAGTTAATAGAAAAATTAGTATTATTTATTGACTTAATAGGATGTATATGATAAATTAAGTTTGACAAAATAATACAAGTATAAGCCTTATCAAGAGAGGTGGAGGGAAGGGCCCTATGAAACCCGGCAACCGGCTTTAAGTATCGGTGCCAATTCCTGCAGGATAAATATCCTGAAAGATAAGGAGAGAAATAAAGCCCTCTTCTTATTGTAAGAGGTTTTTTTATTTTATATGCTAAATTTTATTTAAGGAGGACTTATAAATGGCAAGAAAACTGTTTACTTCCGAGTCAGTTACTGAGGGGCATCCTGATAAAATATGCGATCAGATTTCTGATGCTGTTTTAGATGCAATATTGGCAGAAGACCCTATGGCTAGGGTAGCATGTGAAACTTCCGTTACTACCGGACTTGTTTTGGTTACTGGTGAGATTACAACTCGTTGTTATGTTGATATACCTAAAATTGTTAGAAATACAATTAGAGAAATCGGATATGACAGGGCGAAATACGGTTTTGATTCAGATACCTGTGCCGTATTGACTTCTATCGACGAGCAGTCACCGGATATTGCAATGGGTGTGGACAAAGCTTTTGAAGCTAAGCATGGAGAAATGACAGATGAAGAAATTGAAGCAATTGGCGCAGGAGATCAGGGTATGATGTTTGGATTTGCATGTGATGAGACTGAGGAATTAATGCCAATGCCTATTTCTCTTGCCCACAAACTTACCAAGAGATTATCGGATGTTAGAAAAAAGGGTATTTTGGACTATTTAAGACCTGACGGTAAATCTCAAGTTACTGTGGAATATGAGGGGGACAAGCCTCTTAGAGTTGATACAGTAGTTATTTCAACTCAGCACGGTCCTGAAGTTGACCATGCTACCATTGAGAAAGATATCCTTGAACATGTAATCAAACCTGTTATTCCGGCACACTTGCTTGACAGTGAAACAAAATACTTTATAAATCCTACAGGAAGGTTTGTGGTAGGTGGACCTCAAGGCGACTCCGGTCTTACAGGAAGAAAGATTATTGTTGATACTTATGGAGGATATGCAAGACACGGTGGCGGTGCCTTTTCAGGAAAAGATCCAACAAAGGTTGACCGTTCTGCAGCTTATGCGGCCAGATATGCTGCAAAAAATGTTGTTGCGGCGGGATTGGCAAGAAAATGTGAGGTGCAGTTGGCCTATGCAATAGGAGTTGCAAGACCGGTATCGGTTAGAGTGGATACTTTCGGAACCGGTACAATTCCTGATGAGAAGATAGAGATGCTTATTGAAAAATATTTTGATTTAAGGCCGGCAGGAATAATAAAAAGTTTAGATCTAAGAAGACCTATATACAAGCAGACTGCTGCGTATGGTCACTTTGGAAGAACAGACCTTGATCTTCCGTGGGAAAGAACTGATAAGGCGGAAGATTTGAGGAAAGCAGCAAAAGAGTTATAAAATTTCATTGAGTAATATAAAAAAGTTATAAATTTGAGAAAAAAGGGAGCAGTTAAGATTGCTTCCTTTTTTCTTTTGTGTGCGTCTAACAAAGCTTATTCAAACACTATTTTTATTTTCCAATAATACAATATAAAGTGTATATAATAGATGCATTGATTTGATTACCATTATAGTGTAAAATTGTAGTATAATTGTCGTCTTGTAAAAGTTTTTGCTTTTCTCAAAGAGTTATGTGTATTCATTTCACAAGGAGGAAAACATGTCATTAACAGATAATTTGAAGAATATTCTAAAAACTCAAAAAGAAGCTGTTTTACAATTAGAGAAAGAACTCAATATTCTTGCCAATAGTGATTTAACAAAGGAAAACGCATTGCTTAAAAAGGAACTTGAACTACTTAAGGAAGAAAATAAAAAAATTAAGCTTAAATTAAAAGAAGCCCAGGATGAAAATTCACGCATTAAAAATATACTTTATGAGCAGATATATAGCGAAAGATTAAAATTACTTAATTTATCGGCTAAGAAATTGGACATTTATTTCCGGGAAAATCGAGAGCAGGGAATAAACAAGCTTAATCAATTTGAGCGCAATGTACGTTTTCGTATTGACCAAATAAATAAAGAGCTTCAGAAAAACCGTATTGACTTAAGTGATGAGATATACAACCAGCTGAACAATTTATCTGTTGCTTTAGATGAAAAAATACGAGAGATAAAGATGAGATATTCAAAGGCAAACGAAGCTTTATCTAGGAATGTAAAACAAGAGTTTGAGGCTCTAAAAAATGAACAAATCAGCGAAGAGCAAATAAATGCTATAGCTAAAAAGAACAATATAGAAGCTTTTGTAGGGCAAAATCTCATAAATAAAATCGGTATGTTTCTCATTGTAATAGGCGTGATAGCTGCATCCCAGTATACTTATACGAGACTTAACGATATAATGAAAGGTATTAGTATGTTTGTTTTAGGCAGTATTTTGCTTGTAGTAGGCGAGATTCTTAACAGAAAAAAGCCCAATGTTTTTTCGCTAGGCATTACATCCGGTGGTGTGTCTATTTTATATGTGGCCACTTCAATAAGTTATTTTGGACTGAAAATACTACCCATGTATCCGGCAATTATTATTTGTTTACTGATAACAGCAGTTTCCTTTATACTTTCTTTGAGATATAATTCTCAGACTATTGCCGCTTTTGCACTAATAGGAGGATACTTACCCATATTTTCGATAAGCGGCAATTTGGCAATGTTATATAGTGCAATGGTGTATTTTATGGTTTTAAACCTGTTTGCCCTCGGAATTTCCTTTAAAAAGAAATGGCAAATATCTTCTTTCATTGGTTTGATTTTGAACATATTCGGAACACTTTACATAGTGAATAGTACAATCTATCAGATTGAAAAGCTGCCTTTTGGAATTAATCATATTATAGTTTTGGCTTATATTGCTTCTGCATTTTTGATTTATACTGCAATACCTGTTATATCTACATATAAGACGACAAAGAAGTTTAAAAAAGCCGATGTGGTGTTACTGGGCATTAATACTTTTATAAGTTCACTTTTAATGTTTTTAACCTTTTACGATTTTGGACTTGATGAATTTACAGGGCTTCTTTCCTTTTTGTTTGCTGTAGTCTATTTAATTATCTGGAGAATAGTTGAAGCTAAATTTGAAGGAGAAAAGCATGCAGCGGCACTTTTTTATCTTACCGGATTGACCTTTGTAGTTCTTGTTGTCCCATTCCAGTTTGGAAAGGCATGGGTCAGCTTAGGATGGCTTGTTGAAGGAGTATTACTAACAACCTATGGAATTTTAAAGAGAGAAAAAAGGTTCAGAAGAAGCGGTTTTGCAATAAATTATATATGTTTGGTATCCTTTCTTTTGCTAGACGTTTTGTTACAAGTAGATGACCTTTTTGCCTATAAATATCTGGCAATAACATTGGGAAGCTTTATAATACTAGGTGCTTATATGTATAGGAATGAGTCTATTGGGAATTTTGAAAAAGTGTACAAGTATGTGGTGACTATAAACCTTTGGTTTTATGCCATATATACCTGCGGAAAAATTTCGGAAATATTGGAAAAGGTATTGCCGGATACACCAAGTATCAGTAGAGCAATGAGTTATTCTATTTTAATAACTGAAACTTTCCTTATAGCTTATGGTTCAACGCGAATAAAACGTTTTGCAGATTTAGGAACAAAAGTTATTTCGTATTTTCTGTATTTCATTGGAGCTTTAATGACCATTGAATTTAACAGTAATTATATGTTTACCTATTCAGGAAAAGGTGATATGCCTTTAATTATAATGGTAATAGGAATTTTGATTTTGATATTTGCCAACTTGATAGCTGTATTTGCAGTAAAGGATCTTACAAAGAGTTTTGTTATGGACGGGAAGTTGAAAGTAGAATGGTATCCTTTGATAATATCTGCTTTCTTCGTTTTTTTATTGACACAAAACCTTACTATACAGTTAAAATTAGAATTTTCCAATATGATTTTTAGCATTATATATGCAGTAACAGCCCTGCTGTGGATTATTTTCGGGTTTGTTAAAAAATATACGCTTATCAGGAGATTTGGTCTAGGGCTTGCAGTTTTGTCGGTTGTAAAGCTGTTTTTGATTGATTTGTCCTATTTGACTATGGGGTACAAAATTATAGCCTATTTTGCTCTTGGAATATCACTAGTGGCAATATCCTTTGTTTATCAGTATTTTATAAAGAAATTAGATACCGCTGAAAAAGTAAAGAATACATTCTAGTAGTGATGTACAGATAATTGCTATAAAGTTTATGGGCCAATTCCATTGCATCATAGTAAATGTGGAATGCTGAAGAGTAGAATAAAATATCTGTCTTAAAGCAGATAATGGCAGTCCTAAAATTTTATATGGATTTCAATAATGAAATATAATAGTAACAGCATAGCTAAACCTTTCATAGACTAAAATAGGAGGTGTTTGGCATGCTGAAAACAATGTTTGATATTGTAGTGTACATGTTTGCTACATATGGTTTTATAGTATTCCTGCATGAGTTGTTAGTCAGTATTAAACACAGTAGACAATGTAGAAGTTCCATGACAAAGCTGGTGCTTATTGTTAAGAATCAGGGAGAAGTTATTGAAGGTGTTTTAAGAAATGCTCTTCAGAGGGATTTTATACGAAAACTTATGCCTGATGGAAGGCTTACAGTAGTGGATATGGGTTCAACGGATGATACTGTAGAAATTTTAAAGAAGCTAGAAAAGGATTATGAGTGTATCGAAGTGTTGAAAAAATCCGAAATGGAAAGCCTTTTTGGATATTTTGATGAAGGGGAAGAACAGAATATTGAAGTAGAGCATATTGAAAAAAATTAGAAAAGATATAATATTCTAGCAAAAATGTTGTTTTTTGATTATATTTCTGAATAATGAGGGGAGGAATTGGTATGCCAAAATGTTCGTATTGCGGAAATGAAGCAAAGGAAAAAATGGTATTGCAGTTCCTATTGGCTTTGCTCTAAAAAATATTTATGTCAACGCTGTACTAACAATTATACCTCTTGTTATTCTAGGTTTTCTTATCAATAAATATCCTTTTGCAACGACTGATACCAATAGGAAATTAGGTATAAAAAAGGCTGTGAAAATAACTAAAATCATGGGCAAAGTAATAACGATAGGAGCCATTATTGCAGGGGTTGTATTGAGTATGCTGGAATTGTTGCAAAAATAAAATTATGATTCTATAAAAACATATGAGAAATAGATTATCAATTGTGAAGCCATTACTGATGATAGTTTTCATCTCCCTATTGTTTGCATTAAGCCCCGTATATTCTAATCTTTTATAAAAGTTGATACCTGTTCTTTTAAAAGTTAATAGTATGAGATATACTTAATTATAAACAGCTGTGAATTATGTATTAATCAATGTTTTTTTATGTGGCGGGAAAAATTAATTTTCAAAGAACAAGGTGTTTATGTTGATTACTTTTGAGGGAATTATTGAAGAAATTATATTTTCAAATGAAATAAACGGTTATACAGTATGTGAGCTTAGAGGCGAAAAGGAGACTATAACAGCTGTTGGATTTATGCCCTTTATCAATGTGGGAGAGATGATTAAGGTGTCAGGGAATTGGATAACTCACCCTGACTATGGAGAACAGCTTAAAGTTGAATTCTATGAAAAAATACTTCCCAAAACCGTTGAAGCTATAGAGACGTACCTTGCATCGGGGCTTATAAAGGGAATAGGTCCGGCAAGTGCGAAGAAGATTGTTAAAAAATTTGGGGAAGATACAATTAATATAATAGAACTTCATCCTGAGAAATTATCGGAAATAAAGGGCATAAGCTACGAGAAAGCCATGAGAATCGGACAGGCTTATCATGAGCAGAAAGAGCTAAGGAATGTAGTTATGTTCTTTCAGGAATACGGTATAAGTCCGACATACTGTGCAAAGATATACCGGATTTACGGTAGAGACACTATAGAAGTAATTAGAAATAATCCATACAAACTTTCCGATGAAGCTATTGGAATTAACTTTAAAACTTCCGATAGAATTGCTAAAAGTCTTGGTATAGACCCGAAATCGAAATTCAGGATTTGCAGCGGCATAAAGTATGTTTTGTCTCATATAGCAATGGATGGTCATACTTTTGTGGAAGAGGATAAGTTGAAAGAATATACATCTAAATTGTTGGACGTAGACTTGGATAATATTAATGATGCTTTGATCAGTTTATTGCTGGATAAATCTATATATATAGAAAGAAACGAAACTTCTTCAAGAGTATATTTGAGTTCTTTTTACAATGCTGAAGCAGGTGTAGCCAGAAAGATTGCCATGCTTTCAAGTATGAAATTTGAAGGTAATTTAACTGACTTTGATGAGAAAATATCGGAGGTTCAGAAGAAAGAGGGAATTATACTCACGCAAAATCAAAAAGATGCTATAAAAGAAGCTTTGATAAATGGGGTTCTTATTATTACCGGGGGGCCCGGTACAGGAAAAACCACCATTATTAAAAGTATAATTAACCTGTTAATAGGTGATGGCTATGAAGTTTTGCTGGCAGCACCTACAGGAAGAGCTGCAAAGAGAATGACAGAGGCAACAGGTTTTGAGGCAAAAACTATTCATAGGCTTTTAGAAATGGGCTATACAGCTAAGGAAGAAGAACTGGTATTTGCAAAAAATGAAGATAATCCTATAGATGCGGATGTTGTTATTATTGATGAGATGTCGATGGTTGACATACTTCTAATGAACCACTTGCTTAAAGCCATTGAACTTGGGACAAGATTAATATTGGTAGGAGATGTGGACCAGCTTCCGTCGGTAGGACCGGGAAAGGTTCTACAGGACTTGATAAATAGCGAAGTAATAAAAACAGTTAGATTGAAAGAGATATTCAGACAAGCTGAAGAAAGTCATATAATTGTTAATGCCCATAGAATTAATAACGGGGAAAAACCCTTATTAAATAATAAGGATAAGGATTTCTTCTTTGTGACAAGAAACTCACCTGAAGATATTGTAAAAACTATCGTTGACCTTTGTATCAGGAGGATACCAAGTGCTTATGGTTTTGAAGCTATGAAAGAAATTCAGGTTCTTACCCCTGTGAGAAAAGGGCCTGTAGGAGTAGGAAACCTTAATGCAGAACTCCAAGCAGTGCTTAATCCAAAGAACAGAGGTAAAAAGGAGAAGGTTTTTAGGGATTTCCTTTTCAGAGAAGGCGATAGAGTAATGCAGATAAAAAATAATTATAACCTTAGATGGTGGAAAGATGACGGCGAAGGCAGTGAAGGTACAGGGGTATTTAATGGCGATACCGGAATAATCAGCGAAATAGATGATGAAGATCAAAAAATAGTTGTATATTTTGATGATGATAAAATAGTGGAATATGGCTTCGATATATTAGACGAATTGGAGCCTGCTTTTGCAATGACTATTCACAAAAGTCAAGGCTCGGAGTTTCCGGTTGTTATAATCCCTATTTTCCCCGGACCGCAGGTTTTGATGACAAGAAATCTGCTTTATACAGCTGTTACAAGGGCAAAAAACCTTGTAGTACTTGTTGGGAATAGAGATTATTTAGATGTGATGATAAATAACGAAAGGGAGACAAACAGAAATTCCGGCTTGGAAGACAAGCTTAGATTATGTTTTGGCTTTTGATGCGATAAAAGTAGTAAATTTAGCAATATATTTATTGAATAATAAAAATCTAAACTTCATATTTTAGATATAGTAGAAAATATGAATGGATGTGGTGTATTGAATAAGGTTAAAAAGCAATTGCTAACTGAACTGACTGAAAAAGATAGAAAAACTCTTGATAAGTATACAAAGTATTATTCTAATTTTATAGAGAGTAATACAACAAAAACTAAACTTTATGAAGATAAAGAATTTAAGAAGAATGGATAAAATACCGGATCATAAGCAGTAATGAGATCAGTAATTGCTTTTTGAGACAAAATACAAACGATTTTTTCAAGTTTTTTGAAAAATAATGGTATATTGGTTAAAAGTACATCAAAGTATTATGACAAAATGTCTTGCAGTATTTATAATTATTGAGTATAATATTTAAGTGCATTAGAGAAATTGACCTATTGCATTTTGATAAAAGTTAATCTTTGGTCGTGCTAGATGGGGAGGTAGCGGTGCCCTGTACCTGCAATCCGCTATAGCAGGGTTGAATTCCTGCCTCAGGCATGTTTTTGTATGGTCTGCCCTATGTAAGTGGCAATGAAAATTGGGTCCTGCGCAATGAAAACCCATG
>Ga0134092_1000878_pt1 | contig 28619 bp, 17 predicted proteins | sample 3_6taG_FD_94454 | JGI IMG/M metagenome (GOLD analysis project Ga0134092, IMG submission 94454) | Switchgrass degrading microbial communities from high solid loading bioreactors in New Hampshire, USA - 3_6_20_6_A3 metaG | ecosystem: Engineered > Bioreactor > Semi-continuous > Anaerobic >... | reverse complement strand
TATAGGATTCTTCGTTGCATCCAACATGCTGAATTAATTTAGTTTTAGGCTTTACCAAAGAAGATTTGTTCTGAAAAATCCTACAAAAAGTTGACACTATCAAGCCTTAATCTTTTGTTGACAGAGAATAAGTCTTCATTGTATAATAATTCAAAATTTCATAATCAAAAGCGATGACAGGGCCCAGTAGATCGGCGTATATTCAAGAGAGCTGCTGTTTGGTGCGAAGCAGTATATACAAAGATTGAAACTCTCCCTTAAGCTGCCAACCGAAATCACAGAAAGTAGACTTGGCCGGAGGCCTACCGTAAAAAAGGCTAGGATATTATTGAGTATCCGAAGAGGGAATGGTGCATTTTTATCTGCACCATTAAGTAGAGTGGTACCGCGGAAGCAAACCTTTCGTCTCTAATAACAGGGATGAAAGGTTTTTTTATTACTGTTGTGATCAGGTTCAAAGGCCCGGAGCAAAGTGCATTTCTTTCATCGGCCTATATCAACGGTGTATTGCAGGAAAGGAGAGATACCAAATGCTCAATCTCACTTTGGGTGAACTGCTAAAGATTCAGGCGGAGAGATATCCTCATCATGAAGCGGTGGTATATCCCCATGAAGGAATACGGTGGAGTTATTCAGAATTTAACGAAATGGTGAGCAGGGTCGCCAAGGGGTTTATGGCCATGGGCATAGAGAAGGGGGATCATGTTGCCATTTGGGCAACAAATGTACCTGAGTGGCTGCTGACCATGTTTGCTGCAGCCAGAATCGGTGCCGTCATGGTTACGGTGAATACGAATTATAAGATTTTCGAGCTGGAATACCTTTTGAGGCAGTCCGATACAAGCACCCTCATTATGACAAAAGGCTTTAAAGATTCCGATTATTTGATGTATATCAATCAGCTATGCCCGATGCTGAAGGACAGCAAACCGGGTCGGCTGCATAATCCCCGGCTTCCCTTACTCAAGAACGTCATTTTTATCGGCGACGGGAACCAGCCCGGGATGCTGAACTTCGGGGAACTTTTTGACCTTGCAAAGGATGTGGATGATCGTTGCCTTGCCGAGAGGGAGGCTGACCTTACGCCCCATGATGTGGTCAACATGCAGTATACGTCCGGGACTACCGGTTTTCCCAAAGGGGTTATGCTCACCCACTACAATATTATCAACAACGGGAAAGCCATCGGGGATTGCATGAACCTGAGCTTTAAGGACAGGCTCTGTATACCGGTCCCCTTTTTCCACTGCTTTGGATGTGTCCTGGGAGTCATGGCCTGTGTGACCCACGGGTCGACAATGGTGCCCGTGGACCATTTCAATCCCGTTAAGGTGATGGAGGCGGTGGAGTGGGAAAGGTGTACGGCCCTCCATGGGGTTCCCACCATGTTCATCGCCATTTTGGAAAATGAACGCTTTCACGAGTTTGATTTCTCATCTCTGCGTACCGGCATCATGGCCGGTTCACCCTGCCCTACGGAAGTGATGAAACAGGTAATCACCAAAATGAACATGAAGGAAATCACCATAGCCTACGGCCAGACGGAAGCTTCTCCTGTCATTACCCAGTCCCGGGTGGATGATCCTTTTGAGGTAAGGGTTTCTACCGTCGGTAAAGCCCTTCCCGGAGTGGAGGTTCGGATTGTCGATCCGGAAACCGGCTTGGATGTGCCGGTAGGAACCCAGGGAGAGCTCATTGCCAGAGGCTATGGGGTAATGAAAGGCTATTACAAGATGGAAGAGGCGACGGCTGCAGCCATTGATAAAGACGGCTGGCTCCATACCGGAGATCTTGCTACTGTGGATGAAAAGGGCTATTATAAAATTACGGGCAGATTGAAGGATATGATCATCCGGGGAGGAGAGAACATCTATCCCAGGGAAATTGAAGAGTTCCTGTATACCCATCCTGCCGTCAAAGATGTCCAGGTGGTCGGAGTGCCTGACAAGAAGTATGGGGAGGAAGTTCTTGCATATATTATCCTGAGAGAGGGAATCGAGCCTAAGCCTACGGAAGAAGAGATCATAAGCTTTGTGAGGGAAGGCCTGTCCAGGTTTAAAGCTCCCAGGTATGTCCTCTTTGTGGATGCTTATCCAATGACAGCCAGTGGCAAAATTCAGAAATACAAGCTTCGGGAAATGGCAATAGAAAAACTGAGCCTGCAGGAAGCCGCCTCTATTGAAACGGCCTGAAGGGAGCCTTGTAATACTTGGGTAGAGTTTTTTATGATATAATAAAAACAAGTTCATTCTTCCGTTTTTGTGGCTGCAGCCACTTCAGTGGATTCGAAGGGAGATATTATGGAAGCGATTCTTGAACGCTTGGAAGTAAATCCTATTATTGCCGCCCTGCCCCATATGGACAGATTTGAAGAAGTACTTTCATCGCCTGCTGAGGTTGTTTTTATTCTCTCAGGGAAGATATTGGAGATATCGGAAAAAGTTAGGATGTTAAAAGAGAAGGACAAAAAGGTCTTTGTACATATAGATTTAATCGACGGTCTGGGAAAGGATTTATCTGCAGTAGACTATATTCAGCAGGTGGTCAAACCCGAGGGAATTATTTCAACGCGAAACAATCTGATCAGGTATGGCAAGGAAATAGGATTGGTGACGGTCCAAAGGCTGTTTCTTGTGGATTCCCTGGCTTTTGAGAGCGGCATAAAAATGATTGAAAGCCACGGGCCGGATTTTGTAGAAGTGATGCCGGGAATTATCCCCAGGGCTATTGTGGAACTGAAGAAAAAGATCAGGCAGCCGATTATTGCAGGAGGAATGATCAGCGATAAAGAGGATATTATACAGGCTTTAAAAGCCGGAGCAATTGCCGTATCCACCAGCAAAAAGGAACTCTGGGAGATACAATAAAGGAGGCTTCGAGGATGAAAAAGTATATCGTTGCCCTGGACCAAGGGACAACCAGCTGCCGGGCCGTTATTTTCGATATTCATGGCAGGGCAGTCGGCACAGTGGGAAAAGAGTTCAGACAGCTTTATCCCAAACCGGGTTGGGTGGAGCATGATCCCGAGGAGATCTGGGAATGCCAGCTCTTTGTGCTCCGGGAAGTGCTCCGTCGCCACAGGATTTCAGCTGAGGAAGTTGCTGCCATTGGCATTACCAATCAGAGGGAGACCACTGTAGTTTGGAATAAGCATACCGGCAAGCCTATCCATAATGCCATCGTATGGCAATGCAGGCGTACAGCTCCCTTATGCGAGGAGTTGAAGAAAAACGGATGGGCTGACGCGATCAAAGAAAAGACCGGCCTGGTGGTGGATGCCTACTTTTCTGCGACGAAAATACACTGGCTCCTTGAAAATGTTCCGGGTGCCAGAGCCATGGCGGAAAACGGGGATCTTCTGGCAGGCACCATAGACACCTGGTTGATTTGGAACCTTACAAGGGGGAAGGTTCATGCCACGGACTATTCCAATGCCTCCCGCACCATGCTGTATAATATTAACGAGCTGTGCTGGGATGAGGAACTGCTGGATCTTTTGGAAATCCCGGTAGGAATACTGCCTGAGGTCAGAAACACCGGCGGTTTCTTTGGTTCCCTCGATCCCGTGTGTCTTGGCTGTGAGATTCCCATCACCGGTGTGGCCGGCGATCAGCAGGCTGCTCTATTTGGACAGCAGTGTTTTGATGAGGGGATGGTCAAAAATACATATGGCACAGGCTGTTTTTTGCTCATGAACACAGGATCTCATAAGGTGATTTCCAGAAACAATCTTCTGACCACCATTGCCTGGAAGATTGGAAGTAGAATCCAGTATACCCTGGAAGGCAGTATTTTTATAGGCGGAGCTGCCATCCAATGGCTCAGGGATGAGCTGGGGCTGATTGAAACCGCCGCCCAGAGCGAGGAATTGGCCAATATGGTTGAGGACAGCAACGGTGTATACGTGGTACCGGCCTTTGTAGGCCTGGGGGCTCCTTATTGGGATATGTATGCCAGGGGAGCCATCCTAGGACTCACCCGGGGGTCGAACCGGTGCCATATCGTTCGTGCAACCCTGGAATCTTTGGCATATCAGACTCGGGATGTACTGGGCGCCATGGAGGACGATTCAGGAATGGAAATAAAGGAATTACGGGCGGACGGCGGGGCCTGCGCCAATAATTTTTTGATGCAGTTTCAAGCGGATATCATGGGAGTTCCGGTGGTAAGGCCTAAAAATATTGAAACAACCTCTCAGGGAGCTGCTTTTTTGGCAGGGTTGGAAGCCGGTTTATGGCGGGATCAAGATCTATATAAAAACTGGGAGATGGATCGGAAATTCATCCCCCAAATGGAACCGGAAGAAAGGGAAATGCGGTACGACGGATGGAAGAGAGCCATAGAGAGGAGTAGCGCCTGGAGCCGGCCGTAGCTTTACTTAATGTCATTTACATTATTCTTTAAGATATTGGCCTTAAATTTCAAAAGGCTTAAGTTTTTCATGGGGAGGACTTCTTTTAAGTCTTCGAGGGCGGCGTCTATTTTGGCGTTGACCTGCTTATCCTGTTTTTCCATCCTGGCCTTGCACTTAAGCCACGCTTTTTCCAGATCATCCATCAGTGGTTTGGTTTCTTCCCATTTTTCCTGCTGGGCCAGGATGAGGATTTCTTCTATATAATACTTCATCTCTTCTGTTTCAGGTGGCGCATTATGTTTATATAAATTTAAGAAGTATGGGAAGTAACGGTACAATGAGTTGGCGGCGATGAGGGTTTTTTCTTCATTATGAGCCATGATCTGCTCCGTAAGGGCGTTGAGCTTTTCTTCAAAGGCCTTTATGTGTTCCGAAGATGCCCCATCTTCCTTTGCCTGAACTTCGTAATCATTCCAAAGGACGTGAAATTCTTCAATGGTTTTCTCAAATTCGGGCCACTTCACCTGGGGCTGAGCCCCTTGTTTTTCCGATTGTCCTTTATCCTGCTTTTTTTCCTCCTTATCGCCCTTATTGGCTTCCGATGAGGAATCCTGTTTTTTTTCCTCCCCTGTGCTCTCCTGCTGATTGGACTTACCTTGCTTTTCATTTTCTGATTGAGCGGCATCATCCTCTTGACGGGCAATCTTTGCCCGCTCGTCTTTCACTTTTTGGATTTCGGAAATTATTTTTTCAGTGTTTTCCTGCATTTTCTTTAAGACTTCAGGGACTTCTTTTTTTTCCTGCTTTTTTGTTTCGCCTTCAACATTTTCCTGTAGGCGCTTGAATATTTGCCCGCATGCTGTTAACGATAGTAAGAGGATGATCGCAAAGATAAATCCCGTCCATTTATAGAATCTTGAGTTTTTCATTTTATCACCTCAAAATTTAGTATTACCTTGTGCCGATATATCAATTCCAGAAGAGGATTGATGAAAAGTACCAAAATTGGTTTCCCAATTGCTTTCAAAAGGAATATGATAGATATAGCAATAAAATGAAAGCGTTTTAGGACAAGGAGGACATTATGAAAAAGGTAATGAGCCTGCGGCCTGAACAGTTGAAAAAACAATGGAATATGGACGAGATTCCTTTTGATACGACAAAGGACCTGGAGCCCTTAGATGGTATCATAGGCCAGGAAAGAGCCGTTCGGGCCATGGAGTTTGGGACAAGAATTCGGAATAAGGGATACAACATTTTCATAACAGGGATCAGCGGTACCGGAAAAACAAGCTATGCAAGGGAATTTGTCCAAAAGATCGCAAGGGAGCAAAGGGTGCCAAAGGATTGGTGTTATGTATATAATTTTGATGATCCAAGCCAGCCCCAGGCAATAGAGTTGGACCCAGGACAGGGGCAAAGATTCCAGCAGGATATGAAGGAATTCATAGAGAATGTTCGGGCGGAAATCGTAAAGACCTTCAATGAAGAAGAGTATGAAAACCAAAAAGCAATGCTGCTCAAAGAGATTCAGCAAAAGCGCAGTCAAATTTTTAATGATTTTAACCAGTATGCCCAAAAAGAGGGCTTTGAGGTCAACGCTACGGACACCGGAATATACTTTACCCCCATTGTCAATGGAAATCCGATAGGGGAAGAGGAATATAAAAACCTTGATGAAGAGCTGAAGAAGCAAATCAATGAGAAGTTGACCCAGATTCAGCTTCAGGCGGTGGAAGTAACCAGGAAGATCAGGGAGCTGGAGAGGGAGGCAAGAAGGAAGTCAAAGGAGCTGGAAAACAGAGTAGGGCTTGCGGCATTGGAACTCCACATGGATGGCATGAAGGTCAAATATCAGAACAACCCAAAAATCCTGCACTATCTGGAGAATGTCAAAGAGGACATTCTGAGCCATATCAATGAATTCAAAGGGAATGACGGTTCTGAGGAAGAAAATCCATTGATGCATGTTTTGAGAAAGGACAGAAACAGCCCGGTCGGTAAATATACCGTTAACCTGCTGGTGGATCGCAGCCATCAGGAGGGAGCTCCTGTCATCATTGAATATATGCCGACCTATCAGAAGCTTTTTGGCAGCATTGAATATGAAAACAAGCTGGGAACCCTGGTCACGGACTTTACGATGATAAAGCCCGGGAGCCTCCACTATGCCAATGGCGGGTACTTGATCCTTCAGGCCAAGGATGTATTAACCACTCCCTTTATGTGGGAAGGGCTGAAAAAGGTTCTGAAGACCGGGACCCTTTGCCTGGAGAGCCTGAGGGATCAGTGGGGCCTTATGTCCATGTCCGGTTTAAAGCCCGAACCGATTCCCATCGATCTGAAGGTGATTTTAATTGGCAGTAGTTTTATTTATCAGCTTTTGTACCAGCTGGATGAAGATTTTCCGAAGCTCTTTAAAGTAAAGGTGGACTTTGATGATGAAATGGATGCCAATTTGGAAAACTTAATTGCCCTGGGCCGATTTATTGCCGGTTACTGCCAAAGGGAAGGCTGTCGCCATTTTACCAAGGAGGCTGTGATTCGCATTGCGGAATACAGCTCGAGACTGGTTGAGAACCAGGAGAAGTTGTCCACTCGATTCGGTGAAATAGTGGAAATCCTGGCTGAGGCGAATTCTTTCGCGGAGAGAAATAAGCACGAATACGTGGAAGCCGACGATGTATTGACAGCCATCAGAGAAAAGGAATACCGAGCCAATAAGCTTGATGAAAAATTAATGGAGCTTTTAAAGGATGAAATCATTATGGTCGACACGGAAGGCAAAGCAATCGGGCAGATAAACGGCCTTTCTGTTTTAAATACCGGAGATTTTATCTTCGGGAAGCCTTCCAGAATCACTGCAACCACCTATATTGGCAAGGGCGGCGTTGTCAACATTGAAAGGGAAGTGCAAATGAGCGGAACCACCCACAGCAAGGGGGTGATGATCCTAAGCTCCTATATCGGCGAGCAGTATGCCCAGGAGATTCCCCTTACCATGACTGCCAATATCACCTTTGAGCAGCTCTATAGCGGAGTGGACGGCGACAGTGCATCCAGTACGGAACTCTATGCCATTTTATCCAGCCTATCTGAAGTTCCGATTAGGCAGGATATTGCCGTAACCGGCTCTGTCAATCAAAAGGGAGAGATTCAGCCGGTTGGAGGAGTCACCTATAAAGTGGAAGGTTTCTTTGCCCTCTGTAAGGCAAGGGGTTTGACGGGCACGCAAGGGGTGATAATACCGGAGCAGAACATCAAAAACCTGGTCCTAAAGGATGAGGTCATTGAGGCTGTGCGGGAAGGAAAATTCCACATTTATCCTGTGAAAACAATTGATGAAGGCATTGAAATTTTAACGGGGATACCGGCCGGCAAGCGGTTGAAATCAGGCCATTTTGAGAAAGGCAGCATCCACGAAAGGGTTTACAACAAGCTAAGGCAATATGCCCTGATCATGGCTAATTTCGGAAAAAGCGAAGGATGAATGGTATTCCCCTTAGCTTTATTTTCATTGAGCAGAAATTCATTCCTTTGAAATTTTAAATCGGATCTACCTTGAAATATACCGGGTCAATTGGAGCGGAAAAAAGGAGGGGAGCTATTGGCAGCCTGGATACTATAAAAATGTCATAAAATCTTCATAATTTTTGTGCAGGTTTTCTTAGTATTTTCAACAATATTATGTTATATTATTGGATAACAGATTGCGATACTGATAGGACAGATACGGGGGATGAAAGGCATGGGTGTGATTCAAAAGGATATTTCTGAAAAGGCTCAAGTGCAGGGAAAGCCCGCCAATCGGAAGATAAAGGCTACCCTGGCAGGACTTGTTATTCTTTCATTTGCAATAGGTTTAGCAGTCGTCGGATTTAAGTGGAAACAAAAAATTGATGAGGAACGGGCATGGGAACAGTGGGTGGCCCATATGCAGTCAGAGGTAGAAGTAAATACCTTCTATGACGGGATCAGCCTTGACGGAATCCCATTGGCCGGCTTGACCATGGATGAGGCTGAAAGGAAAGTTCAGGAAAGGGTGGAGGCTCTGCTTGAGCAAATGACCTTTATCTTGAGCTATGAGAATCATACGTGGACTTTCACCCATCAAGATATAGGAGCTTATGTGGATTGGAAAGAAAAGCTGAAGGAGGCTTTTGGCGTTGCCAGGACCGGGGAACTGGAGAGCCGTTATAACAAGGTGATGGAGCTTAAGGAAAAAGGGCTCAATTTTTCCACTCAGCTGAGCTATGATATTGAGCTGCTTAGAGATGATATAGAAGCCATTGCAGAGCAGATTTACGTCGCTCCGGTGGATGCCACCATCGAATTTTTCCCCGATGAAAAGGAGATGTTTAAAATCACGCCGGAGCAGGGCGGCTTATATCTTGATACGGAAAAAGTGATGGATGAGCTAAAAAAGCGGGCAGACTCAGGTCAATACGGCGAGCTTGTGCTTAAAGCCACTCCCTTGGAGCCTCAAGTGAAGAGTGTTGATTTGCAGAAGCTGACCCATCGCATTGTTCAATTTTCTACCAATTTAGGGGACAGCAATGAAAAGCGAACCCATAATGTCATTTTTGCCTTAAGCAAGGTTAATGGGCTGAGGCTGGATCCCGGGGAAGTTTTCTCGTTCAACAAGGTGGTGGGACCAAGAACCTTAAAGGCCGGCTTTGAAATGGCACCGGTGATCATGCCGGACAAGAGCATGCAGGATGACGAAGGAGGCGGTGTATGCCAGTCTTCTTCCACCTTGTATAATGCCGTTTTAAGGGCAGACCTGGAGATCATCGAGCGTTACCATCATTCTTTTCCGGTATCCTATATACCCATCGGCCTGGATGCAACGGTTACATACGGCGGGGCGGATCTCAAATTCAGAAACAACCGGGAAACTCCTATTTTTATTCGCACCTATAGCGTAGGCAGGGATGTTTTTGTTGAGATCTACGGAGAACCCCTTCCCGACGGCATGACGATAGATTGCGTTTCGGAAATCGTAGAAACGATTCCGGCCCCCAAAGCCCAGGAGATCGAGGATAAGGAAGGGAAATACGTCACGAAGCCGGGTCAAAGAAAGGTGCATGTTTCCTCAAAACCGGGATACAGAGTGAAGAGTTATAAGGTTTATTATGTAAATGGGGAGAAGGTCAAAACCGAATTGATCGTAAACGATTACTACAAGCCCATCAAGGGTATCATTTATTATAAACCTGCTTTGCCTCCTGAACCTGGCAAGGAATCGGGACAGGAGAGCAAAGCAAAAGGGGCTCCTGAGCCGGAGCAGGCTTCTGGGCCGGAGCAGGCAGATGGGGAGCAGTAAAGGGGTATGATAAAAAGCATACCCTTTTGTTTTAAGAATGTGAGCGGCTGTTTCCCTTTGAATACCGCCCTTTGGTGTTAAACATAATAGTAAAAGCAGTAATCGAGAGAACTGTTCGCAATACCATGTACAGGAGGATGACTATGGACAGGAAAATAGATGTGGAGATTCAAAACGAAATAAGGACTTATCCGGCCGGTATTACCCTGGAGGAAATTGTACCGGATTTTCAGGACGATTCTTCCCCTCAAATTGTAGCCGCAAAGGTCAATAACCGAATTCGCGAACTGACCTACCCCTTGAAGGACAACTGCAAAGTGGAATTCATTGACCTTTCCGCCGAAGACGGAATCAGGATATATGTGCGAAGTTTGACCTTCCTTTTCATAAGGGCTTGTAGAGAAATGATTCCGGACTGCCGGGTTTCCATAGAGCATTCCTTTGCAAAGGGACTGTATTGCGAAGTCCATGGCAGCGTCAATTTGACGGCCAGGCTGGTTAAGAAAATTGAGGAGAAGATGAGGGAGATTGTGGAAAAGGACGAGCCCTTTGAGCGATTGAAGGTTTCCATGGAGGAAGCAATGGAGCTCTTTAAACAGATGAACTTTCTTGATAAAATAGAGATTCTAAAATATCGCCCTGAAAAGGATTTGCATCTGTATCGATGCGGATGGATGGTAGATTATCTGTATGGATACATGGTGCCTTCCACCGGATATTTGAAGCAATTTGAGTTGAAATTTTACCTGCCGGGAGTGATTATCCGGCATCCTGTGAAGGAAGAACCCGGCAGACTTCCTGAATATGTCGACAATCCAAAGCTTTTCAGGGTATTTCGGGAATCTGAGAAATGGTGCCGTTTGATCCATGTGGAGAACGTAGCTGAATTAAACAGCGCAATTCAAAGCGGCAGAGGCGGAGAACTCATAAGGCTTTGCGAGGCGAATCAGGAAAACCAGATTGCCCGTATTGCAGAGGATATTTCCCAAAAGCGCGATCATATCAGGCTCATCCTGATTGCCGGCCCGTCCTGTTCGGGGAAAACCACCTTTGCCCAAAGGCTCAGAATACAGCTCATGGTAAATGGGTTAAAACCGATATCCATTTCCATGGATGATTATTTCATTGATCGTGAGGCTGTTCCACTGGATGAGTTTGGGGAAAGGGATTATGAGTCCATCGACGCCATTGATCTGGAATTATTCAATGATCAGATGACCAGATTGATTCAAGGCCAGGAGGTAGAGCTGCCCTATTTCAATTTTCAGACGGGCAAAAGGGAATATATAGGAAAGAAAATTCATATTGATCAGGATCAACCCATTATAGTAGAAGGAATTCACGGCCTCAATGAAAAACTGACTGCCATGATACCGAAGGAAAACAAGTACAAGATCTATATCAGTGCCCTGACTCAGTTAAACGTAGACGATCATAACCGCATTCATACGACGGATACGCGGCTTATTCGCAGAATCGTTCGGGATCATCAATTCCGCGGTTCTTCCATTGAAGCCACTCTAGGCATGTGGCCGTCGGTTAGGCGCGGGGAGGAGAAATACATCTTTCCCTTCCAGGAAGAGGCGGATGTGATGCTCAATTCTGCCTTGATCTATGAACTGGCTGTACTAAAACCTTATATCCTGCCATTGCTTGAAGAAATTGATAAAAGCCACCCTTATTACACTGAAGTAAATCGTCTCAAAAAGTTTATGAAATACTTTGTTGAGCTAAAGCCCGATGAAATACCGTGCAACTCAATTCTAAGGGAATTTATTGGCGGCAGCTGTTTTCAGTAATGGACTATCTTTAAGCAGCGACTGGTGTTATAATATGATTAGGCACCAGGATATTATGTAGGGGCGAGTTCATTCGCCTGTTTTGGCGGATCACAGGAGAAAAGGAACTTTTGAACAATTTACCGGCTACCGGTTACGAGCCTATCGATTTAACGGTGAGAATAGAGGGGTAGACCTGTGTCTACCCCTCTCTGTTAGCATGGCTATCCTTATCTCTCTTTGAAGATTCACAGGAAAGGAGAAATCAATGAAAAAACTACGAATTGTAAAATCATTATTACTGCTTTTGGCTGTGGTAATGATTCTAAGCGGATGTAGCTTACTGGATAAAACAGAAAGCAAGGATATCGTGGTTGATGAACTTGAAATAGAAACAGGGACCGCCTCTGAACATGAAGTCAGTGAGCCCGTAGAAATTCAAAAGCCTTCTGATCCTGAACCTGTCATTTCGGAAGAACCGCCAAAGCCGACGGGAAAGACACGGCTTACCATAAGGGCAGTGGGGGACATCATGACCCACGGCCCACAAATCGAATCCGCAAAGCAAGCTGACGGGAGCTATGATTTTAACCCTGTCTTCGAAAAAATAAAACCCTTCCTGGAGAATGCAGATATCACCATCGGCAATTTCGAAACAACCGTCAGTACACCCGAAAAAGGATATAGCGGCTATCCGAGGTTTAGAAGCCCGGCTGCCCTTCTTGAGGCCCTTAAGGAGGCAGGCTTTGATGTTCTGACAACGGCCAATAACCATAGTTTTGACGGGACAGAGTTTGGGGTTACCTATACCCTCGATAAAATGGACGAATATGGGATTCTTCATACCGGTACGGCTCGAACGCCTGAAGAAAGGGATGAGATCCTTATTCTGGAGAAAAATGATATTAAAGTGGCTATTCTTGCTTACACATATGGGACAAACGGGATGGAGGCGGCCATCGATGAGGATAAGCTCCCATATATGGTGAATTATCTCCATGATATGGCCAGGATAAAGAAAGATATCCGAAGGGCCCGTGAAAGCGGGGCGGAGGTGATCATAGCCTGCGTTCATTGGGGTAGCGAATATGTAAGGAAGCCCAACGAAAGGCAGAAGCAACTGGCAGATCAGCTTTTTGCAGCCGGAGTGGACATCATACTGGGCAGCCATCCCCATGTGCTTCAGCCCATGGAGAAGCGGATAATCACCACGGATGAGGGTATAGAAAAAGAAGTTTTTGTGATCTATTCACTGGGCAATTTTATTTCGAATCAAAGGGATCGGTATCGGGACAGCGGAATCATCATCAACCTGGAAATCGTGAAGGACTATGACGCTGGGACTGTTGGCATCGGAGAGATCAGCTATATCCCAACCTGGGTGCACAAATATACGGAAAATGGGAAAAACCATTACCGGATCCTGCCTGTAATCCAGGAAGAAAACCCTGATCTCAGCGGCAGTGCCAAGGAACGCGTAAAACAGGTTTGGAATGAAACCACCTCCCATATGGGAACAGAAGAATTTCCGGTGAGGACTCATTAGGGAAAATGGCCGGCAGGTATAAACTCACGAAACAGGAAGTTGGTAATAAATACAAATATAGGCAATTGATGGCTTTTCAGAAAAGGTCATAATAATGCCGTCAAAAGCCGTTCTGATATAGGGATGAAGCGGTTTTGGCCTTTAGAATCAAGCAGCCGAATTTAGTAATATTTGGTTGTACCGAAATGGGAACTATGGTAAAATGAAAGCAAACCTTGTAATGAAATATAGAAAGGGGAGAAGGGTATGAGACCTTTTGTCATGAAAGGCGACCAGTTTGGATCCGGCGCTATTGATTTTAGCTACCTATTGGATGCTCCGGCAGGCAAGCATGGCTTTGTAAAGGTGAAAGACGGCCATTTTTATTTTGAAAACGGCATAAGGATTCGCTTTTTCGGAGTAAACCTGGTCTTTGGTGCTGCGATGCCGGATAAGGAGATGGCAGTCATCATTGCAGAGAGGTTAGCCAGATCCGGAATCAACATGGTTCGATTCCATCATGTGGATTCCTACCAGATAGGGAAGAATACCAACACATTAATCGATTATTCAGAAGGGCATTCACAGAAGATCCATGAGGAAAATTTCGATCGACTGGATTTCCTGGTCAGCGAGCTAAAAAAACGGGGGATTTATCTCCATATCGACCTATTCACCCTGAGGCAGTATTTGCCGGGTGATAATCTGGATTATGACGATCCCCTTGGAGGAGCTCTGAAACACGTAAATTATTATAATCGAAGAATCATTGACCTCCATAAGAAGTTTATTATGCAGTATCTGACCCATAAGAATCCCTATACAGGGCTCCGGTATGTAGATGAGCCGGCCGTTGCCATCGTCCAGTTGCTCAATGAGAACGGTATATTCTGGGAGAACAGGGAAGCTGAGATGCCTTCCTATAAGAAGGAATTGGACAGAAAATGGAATGAATGGCTCCTGAAGAAATATGGTTCACGGGCTGCACTGGATAGAGCCTGGACAAAAGAGGACGGAACAAAAGCCCTGGCACCTGATGAAGACCCCGCCAAGGGAACGGTGAGGAGGCCTCCTATTGGCGTATGGGGTGAGAGGAAGATCGATTACCGTAAGGATTATGCAGATGTTGAAGGCCCCGCCAGGTTTGCAGACAACGCTGAGTTTTTGATGGAACTTGAAATGCAATATATCCATGAGATGAAAGCTTACTTAAGAGAACTTGGCGTGAAATGCCCGATCAACGTGAGCAATCTTCCCGCAGGGGCTGCAGAGCTGCGATGCGTCGCCGAGGGAGATGTAACGGAAAACAATGCCTATTGGAACCATCCAATGGGAGGTTTCAGGGTACCGGTGGCTTTCCATTCGAAGGAAATGCATTCAACGGATCCGAGAAATACCCGCGTTGGCGGCTTTGAGATGAATCTGGTTACCAAACTGGCATGGGGCAAAGTGGTTGACAAGCCTTTTGTGGTAACGGAATGGAATGCATGTTATCCTACCGAATTCAGCGCGGATGCGATGATCATGCTTTCCAGCTATGCCTCCCTGCAGGATTGGGACGGTCTGTTGCTCTTCTCCTATTCCCATTCGGGGGGCAAGGAATTGCTCACCAGTGAGAAGATGTCCGGCTTTTTCAATTCTTACAATGATCCCTCCATGTGGGGAATGGCAGGCATTTGCTCAGCTATTTTCCAGAATAAACTGGTGGATACGGCTAAGAATTCTATCGAGCTGTGTTATACTCCCCTTGATTGCCTCGCTACGGCACCGGGCTTTGCAATCCCCTACGGAGTCGTTCCCTATATCTCCAGGATCAGTGCCCGTTTCATTGAGGATAAGTATCAGGGCGATGCCGATATGGTCATCAGTTCCGGTTTCACTTCCACCGGGGATTATCGGGATGCCAAGCATGCTCTTATTTATGCCAGAAGCCCATATGCCGATAAATACCAAAAGAAGAATAACAGGGAAGCATTTCTGCAAATGCATCGAAGCGGTATGGACAGTGAAGCCCTCAAGTACAGCACGGAAGGCGTCATAGGTGAGATTGACGACAGGCGCTGCGTGCTGTCCAAGGCGGATGTGATCGACAGGGAATATGGGGCATTTTCCTATATCTTTGATAAATGCATTAAGAAATGGGGCTTGGTCGATCCATCCTATGGCTATCAAGGGCCTGCCGGATTGATATCGGATAACGGTCAGCTGCTTTTCAATTACGATGCAGGAAAATTTGTGGTGAGTGCAGAGCAAGTTGTTGCCTTTGCAGGAAATGTGGACGGTGAAATCAATATCAGAGGTTACAGAATGAAACTGGACAACGAAAAGGCCTCTGTTGCGATCCTATCCAGGGACAATCAGCCGCTGGAGGATTCTAAGCATCTCCTCATTGCTGCAATCGGCAAGTGCTATAATGACAACATGATATGGGATGGCCGAAAGCTCTTAGATGAAGGAACGGGTCCGGTTGTGATAGATCAGATCACAGGCCTGCTCTATTTCCCCACCATGAATCAAATCTGCGAAGCCTATGCTTTGGACCAGAGGGGAAATCGAGTCGAAAAGCTGGAAGTTGTAAAAGAAGGAAACGGCTTTTACGTAAAGCTGGCCAATAAAGAAGCTGCCATCCATTATGAAGTGATTTTCAGCAATTAAAATTGTTTTGATGGGACGATTACCACTTTTGTGGGTAATCGTCCCTCTATCTAGAGTACAGGAAAAGGCTTTGCCATCATGGGAAAACGCTTTTAAGGAGGAGTCGGGATGAGAAAGGTAAAGCTGGCAGCAATTCAGCCCAGGTATATACCCCTGCCGGGGAAATTCAATCCATATTCAAAACACTATCAAAATGATCCGGATCGAATTATCGAGGAGTATATAAAGCCTCAGATTGAAGTGACCCTAAAACTTTTAAAGGAAGCCGGGGAGTCAGGCTGTGACATTGTGACAACCGGCGAAGATTTGGCCGGGGTGGCTCCCTATTATATGGATATTTCCGAGAAAAATATCCTCGGAGACTTGGTGGAGAAGTCCCAGGTTTTGGTGGAAAAAGAGTTATCTGACCTGGCCCGGCAGTATTCCATGTATATTATCGGATGCTATGCAAAAAAATCGGACGGCCGTCTTTACAATACAGCCTCGATCTTTGACAGAAGCGGACAAATCATAGGCGACTACAAAAAGACCCATCTGCCGCCGGATGAGAAATGGCAACTGACCGAAGGCTCCAGTATTGATGTATTCCGGCTGGATTTTGGGACCGTCGGGATTTGCATATGCTATGACATGATGTTCCCGGAGGTTGTCAGAGTTCTGTCTTTAAAGGGAGCTGAGGTGATCTTTCATCCTACCGCAGGATATGGGTGGTATGATGCAATAGGCGAGGCGACCCTCAGAACACGGGCCAATGATAACAGTGTATATATCGTAACTGCTAAAAACTACGTTTTTAACCACGCCGGAAGAAGCAGTGTCATCGATCACTGGGGGCATATTATGGTTGATGCCGGTTTTAGAGAAAATGTGGTTGTTATGAAAGAAGTTGATTTAGACGAGAAGAAACTGCAGCCCTCCTGGTATAATCCCACACAGGTTTCCGGAATTCCTGAAGTCAATATCAGGCACAGAAAGGAAAGAAGGCCTGAATTATATACCGAAATCACGAAGCCAAATGAAGATCCCTTTGTCGGTTTAACGGAAAAGGAGAAATTTGAAGTTTTAAAACGAATTATTTCCGGTGAATGCCACTGGTAGGCATTCCGGGGGCATATCGTTCAAGGAAGTACAATGTATAAATTATACAAAAACTATTGAAACGATATGTAAATACTGTTAAAATAATATAGGATAAACCTTGTGCTTATGTTTCACGGGACAATGATATCACTAGGCCGGAAATATCGAACTTTGAGCTTTTTTTGAAATAGAATTCCTTTTTGATAAGCTGCTTTATACCATAAAACACCGAAACCTTGATGTCTGCTGCGATTTGCATTTCATTTTGCTAATCTTTTTGACTTGATTCTTTTCGCTGTAAATGCTTTCATTCTTTTGAATTATCCTGTTGCGGAATTGGATGGTATATTCATTGCAGTTGCGTATTTGTGTAATTTTTTGTCTTAAGACGGCAGATGTTTTGTATGGGCGGCTGATTGAGCAGCTAGGAGTATACAGGGAAATTTTTCATCCTGATTTTGAAAGGATCTTATATTAAAATTAAAAACAGAAAAAACTCATAAAAACTATCATATATATGAACAAAAGGAGGGGATTGGTATAGATGGGGGATAGGGAATGTGTGCTCAATTGCTTTGTGTAAAGGCCTCATTTTCATGTAGCAGACAGTCAACAGAATCATATGGGTTTGGGAGAGTGAATAAGTTGCAAAATCAAAAAAAACGCAGTTCCGTAAAAAGCTTGATTCTACTATTGATAGGGCTTATGCTCCTAATCATCTTGCCATCCTGTGCTTTTATGCCAAAGGAGCAGGAGAATTTAGCACCACCATTGGTTGAACCGCCAAAACCCAAGTATAACTTATACACTGTGAAGAAAGGCGAAATTATGGACCAGCAGACCGGCGGCGGAACCTTCGTTCCCTTGAACGAGTACTATTTGTCTTTTAAGGACAATGCCGGTCGTCTCAAAGAGATTAACGTAAAAATGGGCGATTTTGTGAAAGCGGGAGACGTGCTTGCCCGTTTGGACGTCGAGGATCTGGAGTATAATGTTTCCCAAATGGAAATTGACCTCGTAAGGGATGAGCTGAGCTTTGAAAAGCTCCTGATGGATTACGAGAATCTCAAAAAAGAATTAAGCAAAGCAAAGCAGGCAGTGGATGAAGCGATAGACAAGGAAGCAGTGGAAAAAGCTCAGGAACGGGTAGAAAGCGTAGAACTGCAGATCAAAAAGGCTGAGAAAGACATTGAGATATACAAATTGAATATGGAAAAGAAACGGATGGATTATGATCGAGCCAAGGAAAAATTAGAAGCAGCTCAAATGCGCTCTCCGGTCGACGGCATTGTAAGTTCCGTCTCAAGGGTGAGAGTTGGAGACTGGATCAATGCCTATACGAATATCATCAGCGTGATTGATCCTTCTGTAATTTATTTAAAATATGTTCCCCTGACAGGATTAAGCCGATATGAAGTGGGTATGGAGGCTATTGTAACGATAGGTCAGAAGAATTATCACGGTACAATTGTAATGGTTCCCAAATCCCTTGATGAAATCAACGTTGATGAACGGCTAAGGGATTCCGTTTTAATAGCAGTGGATGACCTACCTGAAGATGTAAAATATGGCGACACGGCCAGCATTACATTCATCTTTGATAAAAAAGAGGATGTCATTGTTATACCCAAGGCAGGGCTTCGAACATATGGAGATAGAAGTTATGTAGTCGTAATGAAGGATGGTGTAAGCAGAGAGAAAGATGTGGAAGTAGGAATGCAGACACCTACCTTAATAGAAATTACGGCAGGATTGGAAGAGGGCGAAGAAATTATTCTTCAATAAGGAGAGTAGGCAATGGCTGTAATAATAATGGTTGTGCGCAAAATGCTCCGAAATAAGTGGTTGATGATCAGCCTATTGATGGGGTTCGTTTTCTTTATAGCCCTGATGGTCAGCATACCGCTTTATACCAACGGCATTTTGCAAAATATGCTGATAAAAGAACTAGAGAAGTATCAATTGGAGCGGAATATCTTTCCAGGTAATGTTGTAGTAACTAGTGACTATGGTTATTACAAAGGCGGGAGCGAAGTTCACCAAAAGCTATACAAAACTGTAAGCAACTATCTTAACAACACATTCCTTGCGAATGTATCCATTCCTGTAAGGCAAAAGGTGGAATATCATGAAACGAAGCCATGGACGATAAAAGAAGACTTCAGGCAGAGGAAAATACCCAGACGGAGCACCCCCACCTTTAAGTTTGCATTTATGACCGATTTGGATGAACACATAGAGATTATCGATGGAACAATGCCTTCTCCGTCAAACGCTGATGGGACCTATGAGGTGCTGGTTACAGAAGATGCTTCTTTCCGCTACAATTTGGCAGTAGGCGATGAGTTCATCCTCGAAAACAACTCATATAAAGATTTAGGCCAGGTGAGGATGAAGGTTGCCGGTATCTTCACCCCCAAAACAGACGATCCCCTTTATTGGTTCGACAATATCACCAGCTATAACCGTTCCATGTTTTTAAATGAAGAAGTTTTTTACAAAGACTTCTTCGAGAAGTTCTACATTGATAAAACAATATGGTACATGGGGATGGATTATCACAGCATTGATATCGACAATTTGACGAGCGTTTATACGGCTTTTAACAACCTGGAAGATTCAATGCGAAAGAGGGGGTTTACCTCTGTCATCCCTGCAAAGGACCTCTTGCCTAAATACGATCAACACAGGGAAAAATTGATTCCTTTACTCTTGTCGCTCTATGCACCGGTCATTATTATGCTTCTTTTCTATCTCTTTATGGTTTCAAGCCTTGTCGTCGATCGTCAGAAAAACGAAATCGCCATTTTTGTCAGCAGGGGAGCCGGAAGGTTACAAATCATCTTTGGTTATCTATTAGAGGCGATTATTTTAGGAATCATTTCCATGGTCCTGGGCCCTTTGCTCGGCGTTCTGCTCTGTAGAGTGCTGGGTTCAACGACGAACTTTATGGAGTTTGTCAATCGTACTGCTTTGGATATCGAGATGAATGAACAAACCTTCCAATTTGCTCTGGTTGGACTGGGGCTTTCCATCATAGCAATGATATTGCCCGTATGTATGGCCACCGGAACGAACATCCTTATGCACAAAAGGAATATCGGCAGCTCCAAACGCACTTACTTTTGGAAAAGGTACTTTTTGGATTTCGTCTTATTGGCCATCTCCTTTTACGGTCTGTATCAGTTCAATCAGCGACAGAAGGATTTGCTGGTAACGAACGTGGAAACGCTGCATATCGATCCACTGCTTTTTGTGATATCAGCAGCCTTTACCCTGGGTTTGGGTCTGGTGTTCATTCGGCTGTTCCCCTATTTAATTGAAGGCCTGTACAGGCTTGGAAGGAGATATTGGCCCATTACGATTTATACCAGCTTGATTGAAGTGGCCCGTTCTGCCCATTCCTATCAATTCTTGATCCTCTTCATGGTCATGACAATAGGAACAGGCTTGTTCAGCGCCACGGCTGCAAGAACGATCAATCAAAATGCCCAGGATAAGATTCGATATGCATACGGTGCAGACCACATTCTAATGGAAAGATGGCAGACAGATGAAATATCCGCCGGCCCGCCATCCAGTCCCGGAGGAGCTCCTCAGGAGAATCAACCGTCATCTACTGCCAAGTACGCGGAACCGAACTATGAAAAATTCAAAGACTTAAAGGGCGTTGCGAGCACCGCAAAGGTATATAGAGGCGTTGGAAGAGTTTATACCAAGGGCGGCAAGAATACTGTTCTCTTATTCGGAATTGAACCGAAAGAATTCGGCGAAACCGCATGGTTCCCGGATAATTTACTGCCCTATCACTGGTATCATTATTTGAACCAATTGTCGTGGGGTCCTAATATGGCCTTGATTTCTAAATCCCTTGCGGAGAAGGAAGGATTTAAACTTTGGGATCGATTCACCATGAACTGGGATCCCAACGGAATGGCTGAATTTATGGTGGCAGGCATCATAGACTATTGGCCTACCTGGAACCCAAACGTGAAGTTTGATGAAAAGAAGGGCCAGTATGATATGCTGGTGGTTACGAATCTCCGCTATCTATATGATAACGCCATGTTGCAGCCCTATGAAGTCTGGCTGAAGATGGAACCGGATGCTTCTACCCAGGAGTTGTACGAAGACATTAAGGCAAAGAAAATTCGAATTATCGAAATGACGGATATGAAACAAGCCCTGGCGGAGCAGAGCAAGGATCCTTTCCAGCTTGGTATCAACGGAGCGCTGACTTTGGTCTTTTTAATTTCCATCCTCATCAGCTTGTCGGGCTTCATGATATTCTGGATCTTGGCCATCTATTCGAGAATGTTCAGAGCAGGCATTATGATGGCCATGGGGGTAAGGCTCAGGGAACTGATGATGATGGTCACATGGGAGCAGATACTGACATCTGTTTTGCCGATGCTGTTTGGTATTGTTACGGGAGGACTCGCCAGCAGGCTCTTTGTACCGCTGCTGCAAATGTCCTTCAGTGCAGCCGAGCAAGTGCCGCCTTTTAAAGTGATTGCCTTGGCCAGTGATTATATACGGATATATATCATCCTGGGAGTCATGTTGGTTTTGGGCCTGGCCAGCATCATGTATATGCTTTCCAAACTTGAAATTTACAGCTGTATCAAACTGGGTGAGGATAGATAGGGTCGGAGTTTTTAGGGTTGACAGTGGTTTGGCTGCATGCTATATTTATATTGACTCAATTTATATATTCTGTACAAATTCTATATGAATTTTTTATGTATATTCTCTCTATAATTTGGTATGAGTCAAAGCTTTTAAACTTTTCGCAGGATCACCGGTCCTATTTCACCCTTATGTACTATATATGTACTATTGTTTGCTGACACTTGCTCATCCAAATGTTGAGGGGTCTATCATGTTTGTACCTAATTCCATGGTATGGCTACGAGGCATTTCAAATCTTAAAAAGGAGTAAGAAAGAAATGAAGCGAGGGAAAATGATGAAAAGAGCTTTGAAACTTGGCATTATTTTTACGGTTGTGGCAACGATTCTATTAAGCGCAGCTCAATTCAATTTTGCTCTAGCAGATTCCGGAAGCAGCTCTTCAGGTAGCGATTCTGCTATTGTCGGCATGCGTAAGGACAACTATGAGCCCTACCTGGCAAAATATCCGGATGCCAAGAGGCCGGATGACGAAATTGTGATTGAGGCTGCAGATTTCGTTGCTGCTGAGCCAATGGTGAAAGTTTTGGAGAATTTTGAGGGTGACACCGGAAAATCCATTGAGACCTATGAAGAAGGTTATGTGGAATGGAAGGTAAATGTCAAGGAAGCTGGCTTCTACAATATCAAAATAAAATATTATCCAATCAAAGGACGAAGCTCCACCATTGAACGAGAAGTATGGATCAACGGGGAGTCTCCGTTTTTTGGTGCAAAGCATCTTGAGTTCAGCAGGGTTTGGACAGATGCGAATTCTATAACACGAGACAATCGGGATAACGACCTGCGCCCCCGACAGGTGGAGAGCCCGAGATGGGAAGAGGCTTATTTTGAGGATTACATGGCCTATTACAACGAACCATATCTCTTCTATTTCAAAAAGGGTGAAAACACCATTCGCTTGGTATCGGTAAAAGAACCAATGGTAATCAAGTCTATAACCATTCATCAAGCCGAATATGTCCCAACCTATGAAGAGTTGAAAAAAGTTTATCAGGAGAAGGGATATAAAGAGGTAACGGATCAGTTCATTAAATTCCAGGGTGAGCATGCCAATCTAAAATCGGATCCGACCCTGTATCCTGTCTATGACCGTACATCCCCTGCCACAGAACCATACCATCCGTCAAAGATCCGATTAAATACCATCGGTGGTTATCGATGGAATATGCCCGGTCAGTGGATCGTATGGAAATTTGACGTGCCTGAAAGCGGTCTGTACAAGATTGCATTAAAAGTAAGACAGAACATGGTACGCGGTTCTTTCACAAACAGGAAACTGTTCATCGACGGCAAGGTTCCCTTCAAGGAGATGGAGAACATTCAATTCAAATACAAGAATGACTGGGTTATGGATGTTCTTAGCGACGAAAATGGCGAACCCTATCTGTTCTATTTGGAAAAAGGTCCCCATGAGTTAAAATTGGAAGTGACCTTGGGCGGTTTGGCCGAGATTTTACGCATTACGGAAGACAGCGTCTACCAGCTCAACTATGCTTATAGAAGGATCCTAATGATCACCGGTTCCAGTCCCGATATCTATCGTGACTATCAACTGGAGAAACAATTGCCCGGTGTGATGGAGACTTTCAAACGGCAGAGCCAAGTTCTGGCAGAGCTCTCTAAAAAATTGCTTGAATATACAGGCCAGAGGGGTTCCCATGCTGCTTTGCTGGATAGGCTTTCTTACCAGCTAAATGACCTTTATAAACGTCCTGAAACAATTCCTGCACGTTTGGATGATTTTAAGGGAAATGTCGGTTCTTTGGGTACCTGGATCCTGTCAACCCGAGAGCAGCCATTGGAAGTTGACTATATTGTGGTTGCTTCTCCTGAAAAGGAATTGCCTTCGGCCAGTGTAGGCTTCTTTGCAAAAGTTGCCCATGAAATCAGAGCTTTCTTGGCATCGTTTATCGAGGATTATGACAGTATCGGTACCGTATATTCAGAAAAAGATGCTATCGTCGTATGGATTCAGACCGGACGCGATCAGGCCCAGGTCTTAAAGGAGATGATCGATGATTCCTTTACACCTGAGACGGGAATTCCGGTGAACTTGAAGCTGGTTGCAGGGGGCGTTCTTTTGCCGTCCGTAGTTGCAGGAAGAGCTCCTGACGTTGCTATGACGGTAGGTGGAAGCGATCCGGTCAACTATGCAATCCGAAATGCAGTTGTTGACCTTACCCAATTCGAAGATTTTGAGGAAGTTGCGAAAAGGTTCCATCCCAGTGCTCTGACACCCTATCGTTTCAATAACGGAGTATTTGCACTGCCTGAGACCCAAAGCTTCCCGATGCTGTTTGTTCGAACGGACATCTTTGAGGAGCTTGGTTTGGAAATTCCTCAAACCTGGGAAGATGTTTATGAGATCTTACCCGAGATTCAGAAAAACCATATGAATTTTGGTTTGCCGATTTCTACTACTACTTCTCAGGGTGCGGGCATGTCCGCTTACACGATGCTGCTTTATCAGATGGGCGGAGAGCTTTATGAGGAAGACGGAATTGCCAGTGCGCTAGATACCGAGCAGGCGATTCAGGCCTTCAGAAAGTGGACTGAGTTCTATGTCAACTACAAGCTTCCTCTGTGGTACGATTTTGCAAACCGTTTCAGGATCGGAGAGATTCCCGTTGGTATAGCCGACTATCAGACTTATAACCATTTGATGGTTTCCGCTCCGGAAATCAGAGGTTTATGGGAGTTTGTACCGATTCCCGGAACCGTGATGGAAGACGGCACGATTAACAGAGCTGAAAGCGCCGGCGGTGCATGTACAATTATGCTTCAGTCCTCCAAGAATAAAGAGGCTGCCTGGGAATTCATGAAATGGTGGACCAGCGCCGAAGTACAGGTCCGATTCGGTCAGGAAATGGAGAGCTTGATGGGTGCTGCAGCCCGTTATCCGACAGCCAATATGGAAGCCCTATCTCAGCTGCCTTGGCCCGTTAAGGACTATAAAGCGCTGATGGCCCAGTGGGAGCATGTTCGTGGTAATCCGGAAGTGCCCGGTGGATACTTCACGTCCCGACATCTTGACAATGCTTTCAGAAACGTTGTTTATAGCGGTAAAGATCCCCGCGAAACGCTGCTGGATTATGTGCGGATTATGAATGAGGAAATCACCAGTAAACGTAAAGAATTTGGTCTCAAAATTAAAGAATGAATGGGGGAGAAACAATGGCCTCAACTATGACAAGAACTGCTTCTCTTAAGCAGAGAGCGGACATCAAAACAAGGATGAATGAGTTGCTGCGGCAAGTGAAGAAGAACAGGATTTCTTACTTGTTCATTGCTCCCTATATGCTGATTTTTACAGTATTTACGGTCCTGCCTGTTGTGATGTCCATAGGATTGAGTTTCACTTATTTTAACATTCTGGAACCGCCCAAATTCATCGGCTGGACGAACTATATCAACCTGTTATTGGCAGACGATGTGTTCTTGATTGCCGTGAAAAACACTTTCCTCTTCGCTGCCATTACAGGACCCATTGGCTATATGGCCTCCCTGTTATTTGCCTGGTTTATCAATGAATTGCCGCCTAAAATCAGGGCCTTCATGGTTCTGGTGTTTTACGCACCGACGATTTCCGGTCAGGTTTATATGATATGGAGCGTAATGTTCAGCGGTGATACCTACGGATATGTCAACGGATTCTTGATGAACCTCGGAATTATTCGAGAGCCCATCCAATGGCTGACAGACCCGACCTATATCATGCCTGTGCTCATCATTGTACAGCTTTGGTTGAGCTTGGGTACCGGTTTCCTTGCCTTCGTTGCAGGTCTTCAGGGAATCGATACCACCATGTATGAAGCCGGTTATGTGGACGGTATCAAAAACAGATGGCAGGAGCTGTGGTTTATTACATTGCCATCCATGAAACCGCAACTGCTCTTTGGTGCCGTAATGTCCATTACCGCATCCTTCGCCGTGTATGAGGTAAATACCGCTCTTGCCGGTTTCCCAAGTACTGACTATGCAGGTCATACAGTTGTAACCCACCTTATGGACTACGGGAATATCCGATTTGAGATGGGATATGCATCGGCTATTGCGACTATTTTGTTCCTATCGATGGTAGGTACGAATAAAATTGTTCAAAATCTTCTCAAGAAGGTGGGGAGGTAGAGTTTATGAAATTCAGAATCAAGAGAAGGAAGCCCAATCGCTCTGTCGGCGGCGATACGGCAAATGTCGTTGTTCTGGCGATTGTAGGTGTGTTCTTTGCTTTACCGCTTGTTTATGCTATTAACAATGCCTTTAAACCGCTGGATGAGATCTTTCTGTTTCCACCGCGTTTCTTCGTAAGAAACCCTACGCTGGATAACTTCCAGGATTTGTTTATCCTGCTGTCTCAATCCTGGGTACCTTTTTCAAGGTATATGTTTAACACGGTATTTATTACAGCCGTTGGTACAACAGGCCACGTCATTGTTGCCTCTATGGCGGCATATGCGCTGGCAAAGCATAAATTTCCGGGACAAAACTTCCTGTTCACCATTATCGTAATGTCCCTTATGTTTTCCTACCACGTTACAGCCATTCCGAACTATTTGACAATGGCCACCCTCGGATGGATCGATACCTACTTGGCATTGATTGTGCCGGCTATTGGCGGTTCTTTGGGATTGTTCCTGATGAGGCAGTTTATGGAACAGATTCCCGACTCATTGCTGGAATCTGCCAGGATGGACGGAGCGAAGGAATTCAGGGTTTTCTGGCAGATTGCAATGCCAACTGTAAAGCCTGCATGGTTAACGCTGATTATCTTCTGTTTCCAATCCCTGTGGAACATGCAAGGCGGTTGGTATATCTACAGTGAAGAGTTAAAGACCTTGCCCTATGCACTGCAGCAAATCCTGGCCGGCGGTATTGCCAGAGCGGGTGCAGGCGCTGCTGTTGCTCTAGTTATGATGATAGTGCCCATTACCATGTTTATAGTGACCCAAAGTAGCATTATTGAAACAATGGCTACCTCCGGGTTGAAAGAATAGATGGGGGGACATGAAATTGAAAGCGATAAAGACCATTCTGACAATTACAATAGCTTGTTTACTTCTATTGAGCAGTACAGTGGTATTTGCGGCACCGCCCTATAACAGCTACACCTACAATTACTGGGGAGAACCGGTCCCTGCTCCTCAAGCCTATCTGCCGTCAAAGATCATCGACGGTAAGACATTGGGCGTGGGCCATTTCAACAATCCATCGGACTTCTTTGTTGATGACAATAACAATGTCTATATCCTGGATTCCGGTAATAACCGCATTGTAATCACCGATGAAAACTGGAATGTGAAAAAGGTTATTAGTGAATTCAGGCACGATGGGAAGGAAGACACCTTTGCAAATCCCCAGGGAATCTTTGTAACGAAAGACGGCCATATCTACGTTGCAGATACGGATAATGGCAGACTGGTTGAGCTGGACAGCAACGGACAGTTCGTGCGCGAAATTGGCCCCCCGCAGTCTGATATTATCCCTGCGGATCTCATTTACAGGCCGACCAAATTGGTACTGGACAGCGCTTTGAGGATTTACGTTTTAGCCCAAAACATGAACCAGGGTATCTTGGAACTGGACAAAGACGGAATTTTTAGGGGTTTTGTCGGTGCCAGCCGTGTATCAGTCAATCCCATTGACTACTTCTGGAAACTGATTTCCACGAGAGAGCAAAGGGCAAGAATGGAGCTCTTCATCCCAACGGAATATAACAATATTTACATTGACCAGGATGGGTTCATTTACGTTACTACCAGTGCCTTAAGCGAATGGGATATTATCGGGGCCGTCAACTCCAGAAGTCAGGATGACAGGGTCGCTCCTGTCAGAAGGCTGAATTTGACCGGTACAGACGTACTTCGAAGACTGGGTTTCCACCCGCCGGTAGGTGATGTGGCTATCCCGCAATTGGGCACGATTCGCGGTCCATCGATGCTGGTGGATGTGAATGTAGACGACAGCGGAATGTACAGCGTGCTGGATCGTAAAAGAGGCCGTATATTCACGTACGATAACGACGGAAACCTGCTGTTTATCTTCGGATCCCTTGGCAATCAGGACGGTACATTCAAGAGCCCTGTTGCCCTGGAAAACTTAAATGGCGAAATACTTGTGCTGGATTCGAAGCTAAATAACATTAACGTATTTACGATTACGGAATACGGTGCCCTTGTGAGGGATGCCGTACACCTCCACTATATCGGCAAATACAATGAATCCGCTGAAAAGTGGAAACAGGTTTTGAAATACAATTCGAACTCTGATTTGGCTTATATCGGCTTGGGTAAGGCCCTGCTGAGACAGGATCGTTTCGAGGAAGCCATGAAGAATTTTAAACTGGGTAACAAGAGGGATTACTATTCCAAAGCATTCCAGTATTACCGCAAGGAAGTGGTCGGTGAGAAGTTCGGAACAATCATGACCTGTATATTCCTGCTTATTGCAGCCATTGTTGTAATAAGGAGAGTGCGAGGAAAATCAGTTAAGGAAGAGGTGGGAGTATGATGGAATTGCTTAACGGCCTTCGCTACTCGTTTCACCTAATTTTCCATCCTTTTGATGGATTTTGGGATCTGAAACACGAAAAAAGAGGCAATATGAAATCTGCAATGGTGATAGTCGCCCTCGTTATTCTGACTTACATCATGCAGAGGCAGTTGACCGGATTCCTGTTTAACTACAATGATTTAAAATCCCTCAATATTTTTACCGAGATTATCAGTGTTGTCCTGCCGTTCTTTTTGTGGTGCGTTGCCAACTGGTGCCTGACCACCTTGATGGATGGTGAAGGTAGTTTCAGAGATATCGTCATTACAACGGCATATGCTCTGGTTCCGATTATCATCATCAACATTCCCCTCATCCTTGTCAGTCACGCACTCACATTGGAAGAAGGAGCTTTCTATTACTTCTTCAATTCTTTCTCATGGACTTGGTCGGTAATACTGATTATCCTTGGGACCATGGTTGTTCATCAATACTCGTTGGCTAAAACCCTGTTTACTTGCGTCTTAATCGTCGTAGGGATGGGCTTGATCGTCTTTATTGGATTACTGTTTTTCAGCTTGCTGCAGCAAATGTTCGGTTTCGTGTATATCATCTACAGAGAAATAGCTTTTAGGCTGTAAAGAAAGGATTGTAGCCATATGAGAATGAAGAATTTGTTAGTGATTCTAATTGTATTTGGTTTGTTGTTCACAAATACG
>Ga0134092_1000871_pt1 | contig 28744 bp, 31 predicted proteins | sample 3_6taG_FD_94454 | JGI IMG/M metagenome (GOLD analysis project Ga0134092, IMG submission 94454) | Switchgrass degrading microbial communities from high solid loading bioreactors in New Hampshire, USA - 3_6_20_6_A3 metaG | ecosystem: Engineered > Bioreactor > Semi-continuous > Anaerobic >... | reverse complement strand
ATATCAAAACTCCTTTCAATGTTTTTCTCCGCAATTAACATTTTAGAGAGTTTTGCTTATAAGTGCATCTTTTTTTTGCAAAATATGCTAGAGTTTTTACACCCCAACATTTATTATAGAACCGAAATTAAAACCTCTCGTAATGAGAGGTTTTTTAATTACTTCTTAGCCATATTTATGAGTTGTGATATTCTTTCCATTATATAATCATATCCCTTTTCACTATGAGGTATAAAACAATCGCTGCAATCCTTTATCCCATCTTCCATATATCTGAAGTTTCCACCGCATTTTTCTTTCAACGCATATAATGGACAATAACAGAATAAACAATTCATTTTTTTATTGTCTCCTATTTTATGGCATGGGTAAAACTCACATTTTTCGTTAGAAAAAAATTTATAATGTTCTTCCATTCAAATCCTCTCTTTCATCATTTATTTGCTGCTATATAATATTCTTTTATCCTCAACCCTCTTGGTAATTTTGTTCTGATCAAAATAATCCAGAATAGCCATAGCATATTTTCTGCTGGTTCCCAATATGTCTCTGAACTCACCAAGCTGTATGGATTTGTTTTCTTTAATAAAATTCACTAACATATCTTTTGCATCTTTTATAGCTTCCGAAGAGAAAACCGTTTCCTGATCAACCTTGATTAATTTTCCATCGCTTATTAAAGAATTAAATACAGGTGCAACAGATTTATCCTGAAGCTTCAGCATCGCCACCAAATCTTTGAACTTAGGTGGATTATACTTGTTCTCATGATATATGTTCATGATAAGCTTTCTTATCTTCTCTTGTTCGTCAGAAAGTTTGACTTTAAAATTCCATATGGATACGATTTGCTCATTTATTTTTATTATCCTGTTTGAAACCAAGTAACCAAAAAGTTCATCGCATATCCTCTGCTTTGCTGAAGGCAGCACCTTTGTCCTCAGTTCTTCCTTAGACATTCCTTTTTTAAGCGGGTTTTTCTTATGAAAATCATTGAGCACTATCTTAACTTTTTGTTCTAAATCCTCTAAAAACTCATTATGAACATAGAATGTTCCTTCGTTGGTTTTAAAGGCTTTTATAATCTTTCGTTCTTCCAGTTTTTCAAGTATTGTATTGCAATTTTCTAAAGAAATATTCCCGGCGGCTTTTGCTATTGAAGCGGCATCCGGGTAGACTTCACTTAACTTCAATAACAACTGATCTATTACATCTTCCAGGTTTCCCTTTTCTTTAATGGTTAGCTCTTCAATTATATCTTCCTTAAACCTTTTTCTCTTTGGAGGATTTGGATCAAGTATTGTACCTCCTCCGATGGTTATCATGGGAGAATAAAATCTTATAACAAAGCGATCATCTTTTAGACATGCTATTTCTTCCTCTAGCCTCATTTGCACAAAGGCACTTTCTCCCGGCATTAATTCTTCTCTGTCAAGAAGTACAACTCTTCCAAAAACTTCAGCAGATCCATGATATATTCTTAGCCGGTCTCTATTGCTAATGCTTCTTTCTGCGTCTTTTAAAAGTTCCAATCTGGCATCAAACATGTATGTAGGTTCCATTGAATCTATGGCAGCAACTACATCCCCTCTTGTTATCTCTTCCAGTTTGATGCCTGCAAGGTTCATGGCTACCCTCTGTCCAGCTTTAGCTGTACTAACACCTACATCATGTACCTGTATTGTACGAACTCTGGATTCCAGCTTTTTCGGGTAGATCATTACTTTATCCCCTTCTTTTATAGTTCCGGAGATTAAAGTACCCGTTACAATAGTTCCAAACCCAGATATGCTGAATACTCTGTCTACAGGCAGTCTGAAAGGTTTATCAGTATCTTTAGGTTCAACTATCTCTGTCACTTTGTCTATTTCTCTTACCAGCTTATCCAGACCTTCTCCAGTAACTGAAGAAACGGGTATAATAGCTGCTTCCTCCAGAAAAGTATCTGCAACATCTTCTTTTACCTGTTCTTTAATAATTTCCAGCCATTCTTCATCTACCATGTCAGTCTTTGTGAGCACAATTATACCTTTTTTTATCTTTAATAAAGTCAATATATTTAAGTGTTCTTTAGTCTGGGGCATGACACCTTCATCAGCTGCAACCACAAGCAATACTACATCAATGCCTCCAACACCTGCCAGCATATTTTTAATAAATCTCTCATGACCAGGTACATCTATAATGCCTGCTCTTCTTCCACTTGGAAGGTCAAAATATGTAAATCCCAGCTCTATAGATATGCCTCTTTCTTTTTCCTCTTTAAGCCTGTCTGTATCCTTGCCTGTCAAAGCTCGAATCAATGTGGTTTTTCCATGGTCTATATGCCCTGCAGTTCCTATAATCACATGTTTCAAAGCTGAAACCTCTCTTTCAATGAAGTTATTTCAAAATCCTGACTAATGCTTCTTCTATTATATCAAACTCATCTTCCCATACGGTTCTTACATCTATTAGCACTTTATCTTTGTTTATTCGTGTGATGATAGGTATTTCATTGCTTCGAAGCTGTTTCTCAATCTGGTTTACTGTAAACTTGTCAGAGTATAGGCTAATCACTGTAGTAGGCATTCCATGCATAGGCATAGAACCTCCTCCAACTTCAGAAAAATCGTCCTCCATGGATATATGGCAGCAATCTGATAAAGAACTCATCAATTTTTTATACAATACATCTGCCCTTCTCCTTATATCCTTGTTATCCTCAGTAAGCATTCTTAATACAGGTATCTCTTTTAAAGCTCTTTCCTTATCCAAATAGAGCCTTAATGTTCCTTCCAAGGCTGCAAGAGTCATTTTATCAATTCTAAAGGCCCTTGTTAACGGATTCCTTTTCATTTCTTCAATATATTTTCTTTTCCCAACTATTATACCTGCCTGAGGTCCTCCCAGCATCTTATCTCCGCTGAACGTAACAACATCCATACCTGAAGCAACAGCATCCTGAACAGTCGGCTCATAAGGCAAACCATACATTGACAAGTCAATAAGCATGCCGCTTCCCAAATCTTCTATCACTGGTATGCCTTTTTCCCTGCCCAGGGATACCAATTCATCCGAAGCAACCTCTTCAGTGAAACCAAATATCTTGTAATTGCTTGTATGAACCTTCATCAAAGCTTTAGTATTTTCATTTATTGCTTTCTCATAATCCCACAGATGAGTCTTATTAGTAGTTCCTACTTCTACAAGCTTGGCACCGCTTTGTGCCATTACATCAGGAATCCTGAAAGATCCCCCAATCTCAACAAGTTGCCCCCTTGATACAATAACTTCTCCGCAATTGGCTATGGTATTTAAAACCAACATTACAGCAGCAGCATTATTATTTACAACCATAGCTGCTTCAGCATTTGTAAGTTGGCATATTATATCTTCCACATGATCATATCTGGAGCCTCTTATGCCTTTATCAAGATCCATTTCCAAATTGGAATATCTGGTTGAAATCATGATAAGACTATCAATTACCGAAGGACTAATACAAGCTCTTCCTAAGTTTGTATGAAGTACTACACCGGTACCGTTTATAACATTTTTTAGTTTGTTGCTCGCCTTCTTTTTTACATATAAGCATATTCCATCGATGATGGAATTCTCATCCAAAGCTAATTTATCAATATTAGCTTCATGCAAAATCCTGTTTCTGTACTCCTGTAAGTATCTTCTGATAGAATCTACAATTACAGTTCTAGGATATATATCTAATAGTTTCTTGATGCTTTCATGGTTTAGCAGTTCATCAACAGAAGGTATACTGCTAAGCAATGTTTTTTTATCAGGCATATTCATCCTCCATTAATTAGATTATCTCTAAAGGTTTTTTATCCTTTTCTTTCACTTTTCCAATTATACTAAAGCTTGTTTTATTGCTTTGTCTCAGTAAGCTCAAAAGCTTATCTGACTTATCTTCAGCAACTGAAATCAATAGACCTCCAGATGTTTGAGGATCAAATAATATGTCTTTTATTTCTTGTCTTATTTCATTAATAAATATTACCTTGTCGCCTACATATTCCTGGTTCCTGTAAGCACCTCCGGGAATTATTCCCATTCTGGCAAGTTCAATGCTTTCTTTAATTATCGGTATGTAATCTGACCATATTTCGATTGTTACATCGCTTCCCTCTGCCATCTCCAAAGCATGACCCAATAAACCAAAGCCTGTAATATCTGTACAGCTATTTACTCCAACTGTCTGCATTGCTTCACATGCATCTTTGTTCAAATATGCCATAATCTCTACAGCTTCGTTTATTACCTTTTCATTGACCAGATCTGCTTTTATTGCAGTATTCAGTATTCCAAGGCCTAATGGTTTTGTCAGTATCAAAACATCTCCAGGTTTGGCAGCAGAATTAGTGATAACTTTATCAGGGTGAACCACGCCCATAACGGATAATCCGTATTTAGGTTCATTATCCTGCACACTATGACCTCCTGCCACCACTGCACCTGCTTCAAGTATTTTATCTGCTCCCCCTTTTAATATCTGTCCCAGTATATCTACTGAAAGGCAGCTGGGAAAACACACAATATTCATGGCTGTTACAGGCTTACCGCCCATTGCATATACATCGCTTAAAGAATTTGCAGCTGCCACCTGTCCGTATTGATACGGATCATCTACCACAGGTGTGAAGAAATCCATGGTAAGTATTACTGCAGTATCATCATTTATCTTATAAACAGCAGCATCATCTGATCTATTAAAACCCACTATTAGATTTTCATCATGAAATTTAGGCAAATGACGCAAAACTTGCGCCAAGGTCTCTGGACCTATTTTAGCTGCTCAGCCTGAACTCTCTGTCATCTGTGTAAGCCTCTTATCCTTGATGTCCATTTTATCATCTCCTTCATCTGCAGCATTAGTTATGTGTTGCAACTGATGTGGTAATTATCTCCGCTAATTGTAACACAATTATTTTACCTTAATCAAATCTTTAATTGATTCAAATCTTTTTTCTCCTATCCCTGCCACATTCTTTATTTCTTCAATACTTTTAAAAGGTCCATTTACCTCCCTGTATTCTATTATTCTTTTTGCATATGCTTCTCCAATTCCAGGCAGGCTGTCCAGCTCTGATATTCCTGCGGTGTTTATATTTATCTTGTCACTATCCTTATTGCTGTTTATAGCTGTAGTATAACTGTTATATGATGCAGACTCTGCTTGTTCTATTTTTTCCCCAATTTTAGGTATATAAACCTTTTCTTCATCCGTAAGCTTTTTCGACAAATTCACTGCATTGAGATCTGCATCAACCAGTGCCCCACCTACATACTCCAGAGCTTCTCCTAATCTGGTCCCTTCTTTTATCCATATAAATCCGGGAGTATTAACTGCTCCGCTGATATGTACCCCGATAATTGCAGTTTCTTCAACAATATCTTCATCTATATTTGAATCCTCTTCAACATCTTCATATTGATTATTGTCTAGTGTTATTTCAGTAGCTTTATGAGAGTTAATATACATGGTTCCTATGAGAGCAAAAGAAAGAATAATTATAATGCAAATAAGCATTTTTTCTTTTCTGGTACTCATAATTATCCACCCCTCTCATTTTGATACTACTTAGTTCTACATCAATCAGATTAATCCTTGTTTTTTTAACATTTTTTATATAAGCAATGTTATTCCTGTCTTTTTTTTGGTATACTATTTTTACTAAAAACATAAATGGAGGCAACAATGGGAAAAAAATTAATATTTTTAGCAACTATTTTAGTTTTTATTTGCAGCATCACCACTATATGGGCAGAACCTGATATTACAGCCCCTTCAGCTATTCTTATAGATGCAAAAACCGGAAGGGTGCTATATGAAAAAGATAGTGATGTACAGTGGTATCCTGCCAGCACAACAAAAATAATGACGGCTATATTGTGCATTGAAAAAGGAAATTTAGATGATGTAGTAACAATTGGCAAGAATCCTCCGCTTATAGAAAGAGGGAGCAGCCAGATTTATCTGATTCCTGGAGAGCAATTAACATTAGAACAGCTCTTATATGCAATGATGCTTGAATCAGCAAATGATGCAGCAGTGGCCATAGCAGAACATATTTCCGGATCAGTTGAAGAATTTGCAAAGCTCATGAATAAAAGGGCAAAGGAATTGGGAGCATTAAATACAAATTTTGTGAATCCAAACGGCCTTCATGATGACAATCATGTGACAACAGCAAAAGATATGGCGCTAATTGCTAAGCATGCAATGACTTTACCAAAATTCAGAGAGGTTGTAAGTACAGTAAATTACACTATTCCAGAAACCAATAAGCAACCTGAAAGAAACTACATAACAAATGGGAATAAGCTGATATGGAAGCAAAACAAGACATATAGTTATGAACATGCAATTGGAATAAAAACAGGATATACAACAAAAGCAAAGCATAATCTGGTAGCTGGAGCATTGAAGGATGGAATGGAGCTCATATCTGTTGTAATGAATGTAAGCAACACAGACACGACTAATATGTACACAGATACCATTGCTCTTTTCGAGTATGGGTTTAAAAATTTCTCAAGCAAAAAGCTATTAACCAAGGATCAGATAGTAACAACAATAACCATTCCAGATTCTGAGGAAAAATTGAACCTCCTGGCAGCAGAAGATTTTGATTATATTATTTCCCAGAATGAAACCTCAAATATTCAAAGCAATATTACACTATTGGATAATATAAAAAAGCCAATCAGTAAAGGTCAAATACTCGGGTATATAAGCTACTCAATAGATGGTGAGCAAATTCATAAAGTGAATTTACTTGCAGCTGAAGAACTGCTATTGCCTGAAAAAGCATCTAAACCATTCTTAAAATGGCTGCTGAGGTTGTTTATAGCCTATCTTATATGGAGGACAATTGTAGTATATAGCCGCTACCTTAGAAAAAAAAGAAGAAAAAGAGAAGTTCCTGTTCTATTTATGAATAGAAAAAGAGGCCGCATCTGGTGATGGGCCTCTTTTACATCATTATCCTATGTATGCTATTACTTCTATTTCTACAAGAACATCCATTGGTAATCTTGCAACTTCTACGCAGGATCTGGCTGGTTGATTTTTTGTGAAATATTGAGCATATATCTCGTTTACTTTACCGAAGCTATTCATATCTTTGATGAAAACTGTAGTCTTCAGCACATTATCAAGATTGGTGCCTGCAGCCTCAAGTATAGCTTTTATATTTTCCAGGCATTGTCTAGTCTGGGCTTGAACATCTCCTTCAACTATCTGCCTGGTCTCAGGATCCAATGGTGTCTGACCTGATACAAATATCAGATTCCCAAATTTAATACCTTGTGAGTAGGGGCCAATAGCTCCTGGAGCTTTAGTTGTGCTTATAACTTCTTTAACCATCTTAATACCTCCTGAAAATTTATGGATTTACTCTTATTTCATCCAAGTAATTATAAATTGTATACCTGGATACACATAACACTTTTGCAACATAGTCTACTGCACCTTTTATAAGGAAAACTCCTTTTTCTTCTAAGGCTTCAACTATGCTCACTTTATCTTCCTTAGACATAAATGCTACTGGTTTGCCAAACTTCTCCAATGTCTTATCAACAATATTGCTTAAAACTTCATTAATTGTACTGCCAAAGCTTTCTTCCTGACTTTCAGAAGTGGTTTCGTGAGTATTTATTTCAAACATATCATTTAGAATATTCTTTACAACAGTAATTTCAGATATATCAATATTAACACATAAGAATCCTATCAATTCTCCCTTTTCATCCTTAATATACATAAGGGAAGATTTCAGAACTCTTCCGTCACTGGACTTTTTCATATAGTTTATTTTATGTTGGTCATATTGACCTTTCCTAAGTGTAGCAAGACCATATTCACTCATAGGTCCCCCAACTATACGCCCTGTGACATGACCATTGGATATGGCTATTATAGAATTCTGAGGATTTTTTACATCATGCAGAACAACTTCACAATTTTTACCGAATGTCTGAGCTAAAGCATCAACTATGGGAATCATTGCTTCCAATATAGGATGTAGTTTACTTTTCAAAGTTTACCCTCCCTAAAAATACTTATTAATAACATTGTACCATAAACAAAACCCACATCCATAATGGAAGTGAGATTTTTTTAATAATTATTATTCTACAGTTAGAGTTTTTGCATCAACCCAAAGTCTTTCCAGGTTATAGAACTTTCTTTCTTCTTCATAGAATATATGGACTACAACATCATAATAGTCCAGGAGAATCCATCTACCGCTTCTGAAACCTTCTTTGTGATGCAACTGATATCCCTCTTTATCCATGTTTTCTTCTACATTATCACAAAGAGATTGAACATGAGTAGTTGATGTTCCTGTTGCTATAACAAAATAGTCACACAAGGTAGATAAATCACTAATATCAAGGACCTTTATATCTTTTGCTTTTTTATCCTGTAGTGTCTTTACAATTTTATCAACCTTTATTCTAGAAGTTTCCTCCAATAATATCCCTCCAAGTATAAAATTAAATTATTTTATATATTTTAGCTTACAGCATCATCGCTTGTACTATCAGGATCCTGAACGCTTTCTCCTGCGCTTTTTTGAGTGCCGATATCACTGATTATTTCTTCGTTAAATTGTTTCAATTTTTCCTCATCGTAAATATAATAGGATACCTTATCGATATAAGCTGGATTTCCTGGAATAGTATACATCTTAATATTCTGTATATCAATATCCTTTAACCTTAACGCATAGGAAGCTATTTCAGTTTGCTCCATATTAGTTTTTACACATTTGCTTGCAGTATCCAATATAGCGAAAGCTTTTGGCAATATTTTAGGACTGGTCATGTGCTGAATTAATGCCTTGGCAAACTGCTGCTGAGCATTTATTCTTCCCAAATCTCCATCGGCATAAGTTGCTCTGTATCTTACAAAATGCACTGCATTTTTTCCGTTTAAAATCTGCTCTCCAGCCTTGATATCTATATGCAGATCCTGGGTGGGATCATCATATTTCATATTTATAGGTACATTAACCTTTACTCCGCCCATTATATCGATTATCTTTTCAGCGCCTTTAAAATCCATTTGGATATAGTAATGGATCGGTATATCCAAAAGCTTGCCTACTGTGTCCATTGCCAAAAGGGCCCCTTCTTTTTTGCTTATTGCATGATTAATTTTGTCATAACCGTAATTCTCGATGTAAACCCTTGTATCCCTTGGAATAGATATAATTGCTCCCTTATTGTTTTCTTTGTTGTATCTGAGGACCATCATAAAATCCGATCTAGCATCATCAACACCCAATATAAGAAAATTCACTATTGGATCATCTTTAGCACTTGGCGGCTGAAGATCAGGGTTTTCTTCTACTATTTGTGCATATTCATCGTCATGCTGAAACTTGCTTAGATAATAATATGCTGCCCCTCCTATAATCAAAGCAAAAGCTAAAAATGAGATAGTAAAAATTATTAAAAATCTTTTCATGATAACACTCCATTCATAATCGTGTGGAACTATAAATCAAAAAATTTCTTGCATTGACTGTATCATGATGAAGCAGTCCACCTCTGTCAATAATATACATGATTGTCAGATTGAAAGCAAATAGCAGGGCTTTATCTATATCCTCATAAACTAAAGCCCTCACCTTGTCTATACCTTCAAATTTTCTAGAAGGTTCTATATAGTCAGCAATAAAAATTATCTTCTCCATTAGAGTCATGTTTGCTCTTCCTGTCACATGATATCTGATTGAAGATAGTATTTCTTCGTCATCTATGCCGAACGCGGACCTGGCTACATAAACTGAACCAGGACCATGCAATATCTCTGGTATTCTGTAACTTTCTTCATCTACTGCAAATCCACAGTTTTCAGCATAATAAACTAAATCTTCGTACTTTTCTTCCTTGCTGCAATCATGTACTAAACCTGCCAACCTGGCTTTATTTGCATCTGCACCATAGTGATTAGCAAGGGATTCAGCAATATCAGCTACATTTATGGAATGAACATATCTTTTTTGTGACAAATGACTCTTTAGATATTCATGAATTAAACTTAACTGCATCATGTTAAAGCTCCACTATTCCAAATACAAATTGTTTTTTCTGATATAATGCTCTACAGATTCCGGCAATAAATACCTTATTGTCTTATTATTTTTCATTCTATCCCTTATATCTGTAGACGAAATAGCCAGTGAAGGCACTTCAATAATATATATTTCTTTATCATATTTAGACTTGATCTCTTCAAGCTTTTGTTCCATGTCACAATAATAAAAGCCTGGTCTTGTAGCAGCCACAAACTGACACATACTCAATAACTCTTCCACATTATGCCAGGTTAATATTTCTAAAATTGCATCAGCACCTGTTATAAAATAAATTTCTGCATCCTCACCATGTATTTTCCGAAGTTCCCTGATTGTATCCACAGTATAAGTAATACCGCTTCTTTCTATTTCAAGACGTGAAACCTCGAAATATGGATTTGTTATTGTAGCCAGAACCGTCATAAGATATCTGTGATATGCATCAGTAGTAGGTCTGTGCATTTTATGGGGAGGGTTATTTGTGGGCATAAAAAGCACCTTTTCCAATTTAAATTTATCTCTTACGGCTTCAGCTGTTACCAGGTGGCCATAATGTATCGGGTCAAAAGTGCCGCCCATAACCGCAAATCTTTTATATATATTTATATTCTCATACTTGCTCATCTTCTTTTGTACCTCATATAGTTATTATAATACATTCATTATTATACAGTTGTAAATATTATACACTATTCTTTATTATAGTGGAAGAATATTCTCAAATCTCTATAAGGCTCACACCCTCTATAGCTGTTACTGCTTTGATTATGTCTTCAGTTTTAATAGCTTTTGCTCCTTTAAGTATAAGCTTTATTATAATATTATAATCGTCTGCGGGTTCAATTGAAATGTTCTTTATGGAAACATTTATATTTCCCAATTCTGTGCCTATTCTTCCTAGTTGTCCAGGTTTGTCTACAGATTTTATAACTACATTCATATAGTGATTCTTTCTGTTTATCATTATTTCTATTTTGTTCAAAGCGATTAAGGAAAGGAGAACAAAACAAGTTGCAATTATTGCTCCCAAATAAAAGCCTAAACCACATACCAAGCCTATGCATGCAACAGACCAAAGGCTTGCCGCAGTAGTAAGCCCTCTTATAGTAGCACCTTCTTTTATAATTGTACCTGCTCCTAAAAAACCTATGCCGCTAATTACCTGGGCTCCCAATCTCATTGGGTCCATATTGGTCTCATATTTAAGCAATTCAAAAGCATATAAATTACCTATCATAACCAATGAAGAAGCAACACTCACTAAGATATGGGTTCTGAATCCTGCAGGCCTCTTTGATGTTTCCCTCTCCAATCCTACCAATCCGGCTAAAACAGCTGCCGTTCCAAGTCTTAGCAATACTTCCAATGTATCTGGCATAAATATCACCCCTAATATAACATATACATGACAGTGAATAAAATATCTTTCAATTATATGTTAATATTTACCTTTTCAAAAGTATATCATTATATTCTACTTTTATACAATGTTAATATATATTGCCTGATTTATGATATAATACAAATATGTGAATTATTTTTTACATTGGAGATGATAGTATGAGTCATGAAATAATCGAAAAGTACTCAATATGCAATGGTAATGTTATTAATAATGATATTGAAGATATAAATAATAATACCTCTTCAGAAATAGTTTATGAAGTTATAAGAGTCATAGACGGCGTACCTCTTTTTTTGGAGGAACACATGGAAAGATTGTTAAAATCTTCTCATATGATTGACATAAATTTGTCCTGTTTAGTTGATAAAATAACTTCTGATATAAAAAAACTGATAGATATAAATAATAAACCAAATAAAAATATTAAAATTCAAGTATATGCTAACAAAGAAGGCAATATAAATTACTCATTATTCTTCATCAAAAGCAGCTATCCTGATGCCGAGCTTTATAAAAAAGGGATTGCCGCAATACTATACAAAGCTATGAGAAAAAATCCTAATGCAAAAGTACAAAATTCCCTATTAAGAGAAGAAATTAATAAAGAGCTTCAAAAAAGCAATGCATATGAAGCTTTACTGGTAAATGAACAAGATTGTATAACAGAAGGAAGCAAATCAAACGTGTTTTTTGTAAAGAACGGTATGCTGTATACATCAGAAAAAAAGGATGTTCTTCTAGGCGTAACTCGCTCTCGCATAATTGAATTAGCAAAAAACCTGGATATAAATGTTGTAGAAAAACCTATCCACAAATCTTTTCTTAATGAATGTGATGGTTTGTTCATAACAGGCACATCACCAAAGGTGCTTCCAATTTCAAGAGTAGATGAAATTCTGTATGATTCTCCTAATAATGAAGTTATACTTAGATTAATGGAGGCTTACGATTCACTGATCGAAAATTATATAACTTCACACAAATAAAGCGAGGGTATCACTCCCTCGCTTTATTTTAATTTTATCCATACATTAAGATTCTATTTTGCCTCTTTTTCCTTTGCAAAGAATTCCTTAGTTAATCTAATTATTACGCCGCTTAATCCAAGTACACCTATCAAGTTAGGAATTGCCATCAAACCATTGAGTGTATCTGCCAAATCCCAAAGAGCGTTCAATCCGCCTATGGCACCGATTACGATAAAAGGTATCCATAGAATTCTGTAAATCATGTTAACCTTAGGTCCAAAGAGATATTCTGCGCAGCGCTCTCCATAATAAGCCCAGCCTAATATTGTGGAGAATGCAAATAACAGTATACCAATAGAAACTATATATCCGCCGGGGCCTGGAAGACCTTCATTGAATGCCATTGTTGTCAACTCAGAACCAGTAGCTCCGCTGTTCCACACTCCTGACATGATGATTGAAAGAGCAGTTAATGAACAAATAATTATAGTATCAACGAAAACTTCGAATACTCCCCACAGACCTTGACGAACAGGGTGGTCAGTAGTTGCTGCAGCGTGAGCTATAGGAGCGCTACCAAGACCTGCTTCATTTGAGAATACTCCACGCGCAATACCTTTTGTCATAGCATCACGAATTGTTGAACCAGCAAAACCGCCTACCGCAGCGGTACCTGTAAAGGCACTACCAAATATCAAACCAAATGCTTCTCCTATATGAGAGATGTTTGTAATGATAATGAATAGAGCACCAAGAATGTAAAATGCAGCCATGAAAGGTACGAGTTTCTCTGTAACCTGTCCGATTCTCTTAATACCGCCGATTATTACTATTGCTGATAATACTGCTAATACAATACCAGTAACTAGCTTATTTACTCCAAAGGATACTTCAAGTGATGCAGCAACAGAGTTTGACTGAACCATGTTTCCTATACCAAAAGCTGCCAAAGCACCAAATGCTGCAAAAATATAGGCCAGCCATTTCATTTTCAAGCCTTTTTCAATATAATACATAGGTCCGCCTACGAAACGTCCGTCTGGTGTTTTCTCTCTGTAATTGATTGAAAGTACAACTTCACCAAACTTAGTAGTCATACCAAATATAGCTGATAACCACATCCAGAATACTGCACCGGGTCCACCTATGGCTATAGCTGTAGCAACTCCGGCAATATTACCTGTACCTACAGTTGCTGCCAAAGCTGTTGCAACAGCCTGGAATGCTGTAATTTCTCCTTCACCTTTTCCCTCTTTGGTGAACATCTTGAATAATGTGTTTTTCAGAATATAGCCCAGTTTTCCAATAGACATAAAATTAGTGCGAAAAGTTAGATATACACCTGTACCCACTAAAAGTATCAACATATATGGGCCCCATACAAATGAGTTAATAATACCGTTGATTTCCATTAATCTGTCCATAAGATACCTCCTCTTTTATTTGATTTATACATAAAATATACACCTAAAAGATAATATAGGATGATGTGGTATAATATGGTATAATATAATTCATGTCAATTCGTTTCATCTTTATGGTGTATATTTAATGTCCGTATATTTCTCATTTCATTTTATCAATAATTTATGATGTTGACAACTATAAATATTCAATAAATATTTAATTATCATTCGATTCCCATTATTGTTAATATTGTGACAATAACATGGAGATTTCTCCTCTCTTTTTATCTCCAAACTTCTTCACTGATATTCTTTACATTTAAAATTCCCCAGAGATAAATTTTCCCATATCACCAAATTAACAGTAGCAGCATTTTTTTTGAAACATATAATGTTATTAACATTGTACTAGAGGTGTGTGTTATGTCTTACGACATTCGTGAACTCTTTGCAAGATTGATCAGGTGTGAAGCTGGCGGCGAGGGTGATAATGGCATGAAGGCTGTTGCCACTGTGGTCATGAACAGGGTTCATGTGCCCAACGGTGAATATTTCAGAGTTGGTCAGGGCGATTTAAGAAGAATACTAAACCAACCTGGCCAGTTCGATTGCATGACTTCTGTTATTGGTGGCAGATTTAACCCTCAAACTATATGGGCAAATCCTCCTGAGGATGTGCACTTTCAAGTAGCTGATTGGGCACTCGCTGGAAACAAGATATTAGGAGCAGCTTGGAGTCTCTGGTATTTCAATCCTTTTCAGCCCAGTTGCCCTCAAACTTTTCCTAGGAATGGAACTGGCTCCTTTGCTACCAGAATAGGTCAACATTGCTTCTATAATCCTACCCAATTATATTACTTAACCTGATTTGAAAGGAGTGTAAAAATGAGCTGTATGGATAATTACAGAGTAAATAATATACCGGTAGTACCTTTACAGCAAATGGGAGCAACAACTTATCCATATGGATCTTTTGGAAATCAAATGATGCAGAATCAAATGCCAACTACTGCTCAAGGTATGCCTCAAATGTCACAAATGACTCAAGTACCAAGTATACCTCAGATGCCTATGATGCCTCAAGATGCCCAAATGTCTCAGACTCCGCAGATGCTCCAGGGAATGCAAATGCCTATGCAAGATGTACCCCAATCAGGAATGCCTCTAGGAGTTATGGATATAGGATTTACCCAAGGCTACTTAAGAAGCCAAATAGGCTCAAAGGTAAAGGTTGAGTTCTTAATAGGAACCAATATGCTGGTGGATAGAGAGGGTACACTTATAGATGTTGGAGTAAGCTATATCATTATAAACGAAACTGAAACTGACGACTTACTTTTATGCGATATCTATTCCATTAAGTTTGTAAGGTTTTATAGATAATAAAACCTGGCAAAGGGGATGTTAAAGTGAAATCTGTACTGATAAGCTATGACATAAACAAAAATAATAGAAACATATACAACCTTCATAAAGTAATAAAGGACTGCTCACTTGATGATCATTGGGTCCAATGCTTCGATAATCTTTGGATAATCAAAACTGAACATGACATAAGCAAAATATATGAGTTAATTAAGGAGGTTTTAGGGCCTAACGATTGTTTCTTTGTTGCTGAAATAACCAACAATTGTGACGGATGGCTGGAAACCAATGTTTGGGATTATATTAACAATAATATATTTAAATGATTAATAGTAAACAGCCTTGAATTTTTATCTTTCAAGGCTGTTTTTGTACACTGTCTTCTATTTCACGTCTGAAAACTGGGCATTATATAGTCTTGCGTAGACGCCATTGTTGTTCAGCAGTTCCTGGTGATTTCCTTTTTCCACAATGCCTTCATCAGTTAAAACCAATATAGTCTTGGCATTTTTTATAGTAGAAAGCCTATGAGCTATGACAAAAGTAGTTCTGTTCTTGGAAAGTTTTTCCAAAGAATCCTGTACAATCTTCTCGCTCTCGTTATCCAATGCAGAAGTAGCTTCATCCAGTATCAATACCGGCGGGTTCTTCAAAAATACTCGCGCGATACTTATCCTTTGCTTTTGCCCTCCTGAAAGCTTTACTCCTCTCTCTCCCACGTAGGTGTTATATCCATCTTCCAGCTCCATTATGAAATCATGGGCATTTGCTTTTTTGGCAGCCTCTATTACCTCTTCTTCCGTTGCATCCGGTTTCCCATATCTTATGTTTTCCATAACAGTTCCAGCAAAAAGATATACATCTTGCTGCACAATACCTATGTTTTTTCTTAAAGACCTCAGCTTTATATTCCTTATATCTATATCATCCAGCAGTATCTGCCCTTCCGTTACCTCATAAAACCTTGGTATCAAACTGCATATAGTTGATTTCCCTCCTCCGGAAGGTCCCACTAAAGCTATTGTTTCTCCAGGATCCACATTGAGATTTATGTTCTCCAAAACATAACGGCTGTCGTTATATTTAAAGGATACATTTTTAAACGTAATCTTGCCCTTTACATCTTTCAGTTCTATGCTATCTTTTTTGTCCACAATATCTGGTTCTGTATCCAATATATCAAGGAACCTTTCAAATCCAGTCATACCCTTCTGGAATTGCTCGGTAAAGTTTATCAATGTCCTGATGGGATTTAGCAAAGTATTTATATACAATAGGAAAGTTACCAAATCCGTCGGCCTCACAGTCCCGATTTTCATAAGCAAAGCTCCGGATATGACTGTAATAACATATATGATACCCTGAAATAATGTAACTCCGCTGAAAAATTTACCCATATATCCATAGCTTTCTTCTTTTGTATGCAGAAACTCCTTATTTCCTTCATTAAACTTTTTTATTTCCATGCTCTCATTTGAAAAGGATTTGACCACTCTTACACCGGCGATGCTGTCCTCCAGTTGGGAGTTTACATCTGCAATCTTCTGCCTGTTTCTCATAAAAACAGCTCTCATTTTCTTATTATATATAAAAGCAAACAAAGCCATAGGCGGTATAAAAGCAAATACAATCAACGTCAGCTTCCAATCCACACTGAGCAATATAAGAAAAGAACCGACTATTTTTATAAATGAAATAAATAATTCTTCAGGTCCATGATGGGCTAGTTCAGCAATATCAAACAGGTCATTAACAATTCTTGACATAAGTTGGCCTGTCTTGTTGTTATCAAAGAATGAAAAAGACAGTTTCTGAAGATGATTGAATATATCATTTCTCATGTCATATTCCATTCTGGCTCCCATAATATGTCCCCATGCGGTAACAAAATAATTGCATACATACTGTAAAAAGTAAAGTGCCAGTAAACTTATACCAATTTTTATTATAAGATTTATGGAAGCTGCTCCACCTGCTATTGCTTCATCAAGCAAAAATGATACTATAACAGGGAAAACCAGGTCTACACCGGCAGCAGTAAAAGCACAAAGCATATCAAGGAAAAAAAGCTTTTTATATGGTTTGTAATAGCCGATAAATCTCTTCAGTTTGTTCATGTTCTTCCTCCTATAGCGCATTATATAGAAAACATTTGCCAACATTATATATGATATCACATCATAAGGATTCTTTATAGAGTGACAATTCTTATATGTTTTCATATTGCATTAATAGAAAATATTATATATAATATAAATACCATATACGGGTATATAGTAGTTATATGTGAGGTGAGTTTCATGAAGATTTCAATTTCTGAAAGTGCAAAAAAACAGTTTATGGAAGATAATAATAAGAATTATAGGATATTTATCAAAGGTTATGGGTGAGGTGGTCCTGTATTTGGCCTGGCTCAGGGTGAGCCGCAAGAAGAAGATGAAACATATACTATAGATAATATTAACTTCTCCGTGGAAAAGGATATCTCAGATTTGATACCTGGCTTCCATATCGAATATTATAAAGGCATATTCCAGAGGGGTTATGTTGTTTATGTGGATGGTGCAAGCAGAAGCTGCTAAATGGCAGCTTCTTTCCATGCCAATATTAATGCACCATATGCTGGCTCGTTATTTACCGTGGTTACATGAATCTCTGGTGAACTATGTTTCAGTTCATCAATAATAATATTTTTAATTACTTCTGATTTTGTTAGAATACTGCCTGATAACTTCAGAGTAAAGCTTTCCAGGTTCATTTTCTTTTTCAGTGCATAAACCATATTGCAAAGGTCATAAGCCGCTTTTTTTACTATATCCTCTGCAACTTTATCCCTATTTGCCATCTCAAGCACTATTGGAGCTAATTCTCCAATGTGTTGTTTCTGAGTCCTGGGATCATATATGTATGCAATTAAGTCTTCCCAACTATTAACCTGAAGCTTATCCATTATAGCTTCAGGTAGCCTTGTGTATGGAATAATGCCATCAACGCTTCTGGCTGCTGCATTGAGTGCATCTCTTGCTATCGAATATCCGCTGCCTTCATCTCCTACTATATGACCCCATCCACCCACACGAACGTGAGTACCATCCTTGCTGATTCCGTAGGCTATTGAACCTGTACCGCTTATGAGAACAGCTCCCTCAACCTCTCTGCCTTCTTCTGCAAGTGCAACATAGGCATCATTATAAAGGAGCAGTTTATTCCTGTATCCTAATTCGTTCATTATATCGCTGTAAATAATTTCATCTCTTTTACTATTTATTCCAGCACAACCCATACATATGCACTTTATATCATCATAGGTAATTTTATATTCATTTCTACAACGCTCAAACAAATAGCTAAAGCTCTCTTTAACTCTGTCAATGCCTACTGATTGATAATTTACCGGACCGCTTTTTATTGTTCCTATGACATTTCTATTTTCATCACCTATTAATGCTTTAAGATTTGTTCCTCCACCATCTATACCTATGCATACTTTCAAATGCATCACCTCACTTTTTGTATTTAAAAGTGTTTTATATGCCCCAAATCCTTTTCTATTTACTATATCATATTATCATAATTATTATTTGAATTCGAATTATTAAGAGATATAATAATAGTATACAGGCATTAGGGTTTTGAAGGGGGGACAAACATATGAGTTCAGATAACCCATACATTGACGACCTTTCTATTTATAATCAAAAACTTAGACAAGCCTATGAAATAATAGAAAAAACCTCCATAGTAATTTTTGAATGGTCAATCGGTCCCGGCATTCCAGTCAAATATGTATCAGAAAACATATCCAACTATGGATATACTACTGAAGAATTTTATAGCGGAAAAGTTGATTATTGGGATTTTGTCCATAAGGATGATGTAGAAAAAACCAGGAATGCTGTATATGAAAAAAGGGCTTCTGATGATAAAGAATTTAAACACACTTATAGAGTGGTATGCAAAGATGGTTCTGTAAGATGGGTTGAAGAATGGACCCTATGGGAAAGAGATTCGCAGGGAAACCCTATAGCAGAGAAGGGCATCATAAGAGATATAACAGAACAAAAAGAAACTGCAGAAAAACTTAGATTAAGTGAAGAAAGATACAGAAAACTTTTTGAAAATGCCTGTGCTCTTATATGTACCTTTGATGGAAAAGGAAGGTTTACCTCCATTAACAATGCCTGTGCTGATATAACAGGATATTCAAAATCAGAATTAATGAACATGACCATATTTGATTTTTTGACATTGTCAGAATCTCAAGAGAAAACTCTGAAAAATCGATTGATAGGGTTTGTAAGCAAAATTCAGAACAATAATATAGAATTGACAATTGTCAATAAGAACAAAAAGCTAGTGATATTAGAAGGCCGGCTTCTTATCATCAATGAAAATTACTCTACTGCAGAAATACAAGCTGTATTACAGGATGTAACATTAAAAAAAGAAGCAGAAAGCAAGATATATCATCTGAGCTATCATGATAAACTCACAGATCTCTATAACAGGGCTTATTTTGATGAAACCCTTGAAAAGATGAGTCAATCAGGAGATTTTCCCTATAGTCTCATAATGGGAGATATGAACGGTCTAAAAAGCACAAACGATATGTATGGACACAAAGCCGGGGACAAGCTTATACAAACAATGGCTGAAATACTGAGAAAGTCCTGCAGAAAATCCGATATTATTGCAAGAATCGGTGGAGATGAATTTGCAATAATACTTCCCAATTGTTCCAACAAGGAAGCCCGTAATATTTGCGGCAGAATAAAAAGAATGTGTGAATTATATGAAGATGACGAAATAAAGCCTGATATTTCATTAGGTTATAGCACAAAAGAAAACCATGAGATGACCAATGACGACTTAATACTTGAAGCTGATAGAAAAATGTATCTGGATAAAGCTAATATTCTCAAAATATAACAACCCGATAAATATAAAATTATTTTGCGGGTTGTTATATTTTAATAATCCATTACTTAATTTTATCGAATTCAATCAATATTACTTCATCCTCTAAAAACCTAGCCATGGCATATATTGCGTCAGACAATCTGTTAACATATTTCATAAGAATTGGGCTCACAGATTCTTCTTTGCTGAGAGTAATTATCCTTCTTTCCGCTCTTCTGCAAATCGTCCTTGCCATATGCAGCGCACCACTGGCCTTGCTACTGCCAGGCAATATAAACTTGGGAGTATTATTGGATCTGGCCATAAAATTATCAATAAGCTTCTCAAGATCCTTTACATCTTCTTCCCTAATACATTGGGGAAATTTGCTGCTATCAATTGTAGCCAGCTCTCCTGCCACATTGAAGAGCATTCTTTGAATCTTGCTTATCTCTTGAACTACCTCACTATTATCAATAAAATTCTTGGCAAAGCCCAGAGAGCAATTCAGCTCATCGATTGTTCCATAACACTCAACTCTTATGCTATCCTTATCTACTCTGGTATTATCATACAGACTGGTTTTGCCTTTATCACCGGTTTTAGTATAAATCCTCATTTTATACCTCCTCGTAAATAATAGCTGTATTACTCAGCCATATGCTTTAAAGCTTCAAGATCTTTTATTACTACTGAAGACTTGTAAAAATCCAAAATGCCTTCATCTCTCATTTTGCAAAGTTCTCTCGACAAGGCAGGCCTTGATACATTCAGATAATCTGCCATTTCGTTTCTGTTCAATGACATCATAAATGACAAAGCCCCGATCTTATTATAATGATCAAGCAACAAGCTGCTTATTCTACCCCTGATGCTTTTTATACTTAAATAGTCAAGCTTTTTGCTTAACAGTAAAGCCTTGTTTGATACAACTTTCAGCATATTCATAATCAATAATCTATGGCTTTTACATAGTTTTTCGCACTCACCCAATATTTTTTCTGATGGTAGAAATATCACATGGCTTGGTTCCTGGGCAATTACAGTGGCAGGCCATTTACGGTGCCCAGAAAAGGCAGCCATTTCTCCGAACATATCACCCTGTTTTACAACTGTTATTATTACTCTATCACCTATTGAGTTTTCCTTTGTAATTGCCGCACTTCCCGAAAGCATTATTCCTAAACCTTCAAAATCATCTCCAGCTATTTTTATAAAATCGTTTTTTTCGAATTTTTCTACTTTTGGCTTGAGGCATATAAGCATATTGTATAAATCCTCTTGCTCCATTCCGTGAAATAGCGGACATGTAGCAAGTACGTTTAACCATTTTTTATACATTTTTAACCCTCACTTTTATAATTTCGTAACTTTGGTTACCGATTTTGCTGTTTTATATCATTATACTTAATGTAGAAAACAAAGTAAATGAAGGAGGAAAAACTTTGATTAGAAAAATTATAAAAATTGATGAAGAAAAATGCAACGGTTGCGGTCTTTGTATAAATGCTTGTCATGAAGGAGCACTAGAGTTAGTAAACGGTAAAGCTAAATTGATATCTGATTCATATTGTGATGGTCTGGGAAATTGTTTACCACAATGTCCGACAGGAGCTATAGAAATCATAGAAAGAGAAGCAGCGGATTTTGACGAAGAAGCTGTAAAGGCTCGCATGGAAGCCATAAAGAATCATTCCAACAATCCATTGCCATGCGGATGCCCTGGTTCTCACGCTAGAGTAATTGAAAAAAGCAATAGCATGGAACATTCAGATTGCAACTGCCATGATTCTGCTCCACAAAGAATGGAGTCTCAGCTAAGACAGTGGCCTTGCCAAATTAAGCTTGTTCCAGTTAACGCACCTTATTTCAATAATTCAAACCTCTTAATTGCTGCAGATTGCACAGCTTATGCTTATGCAAACATTCATAATGATTTTATGAAAAATAAAATTACTTTGATCGGGTGTCCGAAGCTGGATTATGTGGATTATACAGATAAGCTTACTGAAATACTTAAGTACAATGATATAAAAAGCGTTACAGTTCTAAGAATGGAAGTACCTTGCTGCAGCGGCTTAGCAAATGCAGTGAAACAGGCTCTAATAAACAGCGGTAAAATGATACCCTGGAGAGTTGTGATTATAGGAACAGACGGCAGCATTATTGAAGATTAGGAGGTAAAAGCGTGCTAGAAAAGCAATATAAATACACTATTACAGCTGATAAGATTATTGAAAGAATAATTGATGATGAAAATGTAAACATCAACCATATGGTTTTAAACAAAGGTGAGAGGCTTCCTGAACACTACTCCAATTCAAATGTATATATGATCGTAATAAAAGGTATTCTTTCTCTAAAGCTAGATGATCAAGAGGTTCATTTTTATACTAAGGGTGACATTATAAATATACCTTTTAACACAAAAATGAATGTTTATAACGAAAATGAAGATTTGCTGGAATTTTTCGTAGTAAAATCACCTTGTCCTAAAAATTATCAAATATATGAAGATTTAAAGTAAAAAAAATTATAGGGGGTAAAAAAATGAGTATGTTTTGTTTTCAATGTGAACAAACAGCAGGAGGAAAAGGCTGTACAAAAGTAGGTGTTTGCGGCAAACAGCCTGATGTTGCTAACAAGCAGGATGAACTGATCTGTGCATTGGTTGGATTAGCAAGAGCCGTCAATGGTAATAAGCCATCAGACCACACAGTAGAGCTTATGCTAAAAGGCTTGTTTACCACAATAACAAACGTTAATTTCAATGTAGAAACTATTGAAAAACTAATCAAGGAAGTAGAAGAAGAGAAAATCAAATTAGGTGGCGCAGAAGACTACCCAATAAATGAACTCTGGGCCGGCGACTCTGATATTGTTTCACTCCGCTCCACTTTATTGCTTGGAATAAAAGGTATGGCTGCATATGCTTATCATGCAAGAGTATCCGGTAAGAGCAATGATGAAGTAAACAACTGGTTCTTTAAAGGAATGCAGGCCTTCGGAGAAAGCCATAGCGTAGAAGAATGGCTGGACCTACTTATGGAATTTGGAATGATAAACCTAAAATGCATGGAGCTTTTAGATGAAGCAAATACATCAGCTTATGGAACTCCTGTACCAACAAAGGTAACTACAATAATTGAAAAAGGACCATTCATTGTTGTTTCTGGTCACGATTTATGCGATCTAAAGCAGTTATTGGAACAGACAGAAGGAAAAGGAATCAATGTATATACTCATGGTGAAATGCTTCCTGCCCATGGTTACCCAGAATTGAAAAAATTCCCTCATTTGAAGGGCAATTTTGGAACAGCATGGCAGAATCAACAGAAGGAGTTTGCTGATGTACCTGCTGCCTTCCTCTTCACTACAAACTGCTTAATGCCACCAAAACCATCTTACATGGACAGAGTGTTCACTACTGAAGTAGTGTCCTATCCAGGACTTGTTCATATAGATGATGTAAACGGCAAGAAAGATTTCACTCCAGTAATAGAAAAAGCATTAGAGCTTGGCGGATGGCCAGAAGATAAAGTTCTGACTGGTATAAACGGCGGCACTGAACTTATGACAGGCTTTGGACATGGCACTGTCCTAAGCGTGGCTGACAAGGTTATAGATGCTGTAAAATCAAGAGCCATCAGACACTTCTTCTTAGTTGGCGGTTGTGATGGTGCTAAACCAGGAAGAAATTACTATACTGAATTTGTACAAAAAGCGCCAAAGGATACTGTTATATTGACATTAGCCTGCGGCAAGTTCCGATTCAATGACCTTAATATTGGTGAAATAGGCGGACTACCAAGAATAATGGATATGGGACAATGTAACGATGCTTATTCTGCAATAAAAGTTGCAATTGCACTGTCAAAGGCCTTTGAATGTGATGTGAATGAACTTCCATTAACATTAGTACTTTCCTGGTATGAACAGAAAGCAGTATGCATACTGCTTACATTACTAGCATTAGGAATAAAGAACATATATGTTGGACCTTCATTGCCAGCCTTCTTCTCACAGAATGTGCTTAATGTACTGGTAGAAAAATTCAATATTACACCAATAACAACTCCTGAAGAAGATCTAAAGAAGATATTAGGATAATTCAATAAACAGTCAAATAGCCGGTAATAGCCGGCTGTTTGCATTTAATAATAATTATTAATTGATTTGCCATATTTTTAACTTTCATATATAATTATTACTATACATATATAAGGTCAATATTATTTTGTGAGGTGTTATTATGGATATTAAAGGAACAAAAACAGAAAAAAACCTGTGGGAAGCATTTGCCGGTGAATCCATGGCTAGAAACAAATATACATATTTTGCTTCCGCAGCTAAGAAAGAAGGATACGAGCAGATTGCTGCCATATTCCAGGAAACAGCTGATAATGAAAAGGAACATGCAAAGATATGGTTTAAACTGCTTAACGGGATAGGCAATACAGCAGAAAACCTTAAGCATGCAGCTGAAGGCGAAAATTACGAATGGACCTCCATGTACAAGTCATTTGCAGAAGACGCAAAAGCTGAAGGCTTCACAACCATCGCTACACTTTTTGAAAAAGTTGCTGATATTGAAAAAGAACACGAAGAAAGATACAAAGCTTTGCTCAAAAATGTTGAAGATGGCACAGTATTTGTTAAAGATGGCAAGGTATATTGGAAATGCAGAAACTGCGGTCACATCCATGTAGGTGAAAAAGCTCCAGAAATGTGCCCTGTATGCTCTCATCCAAAGGCATATTTCGAAGTGGCAGCTCATAACTGGTAGTATTAAAGGTTGGGTTTTAGCCCAACCTTTCTTAATTATAGCTTTATATGGCAATAGCCTCCTGGATTTTTCTTCAAATATTTCTGATGGTACTCCTCTGCGTCATAGAAGCATTTTAATGGCTCAATCTCTGTGACGATTGGTTCCTTATACTTCTTTTGCTCCTCTTCTGCACTGGCTTTAATGATTGGCAGATCTTCCTCATGGATGTAGTATATGCCTGTCCTATACTGAGTTCCTTCATCCGGTCCCTGTCGATTCAGAACTGTAGGATCAATAACCCTCCAGAATCTTTTCAGCAGATCTTCCAATGATATCTGATTCTCGTCATACTTTACATAGCATGCCTCAGCATGATCTGTGGTTCCGGTTTTCACTTCCTGATATGTAGGATTTTCTGTATTTCCGTTAGCATAGCCTACTTTAGTCTCTATCACACCTTTAATCCTCGACAAGTATTCTTCCACTCCCCAGAAGCAACCACCGGCAAGTACAATTTCTTTCATATACATCCCTCCTCTTGTTAAATTATTATAATACATTTGCTTGGGTTTTACACTGCTGTAAAAGTGGAGACATTTCTCCTGTATAGTATATATAAAGCCTATGCAGTGGTCTTGTCATTGCTACATATAATAACTTTATATCCATCTCATTCTCCCCGTAATTGACCTGACTGCAATCAACTATAAAAACCACATCAAATTCCAAGCCTTTGGATAGATAAGAAGGCAAAATCACAATGTTGCTGTCGTATTCCTTTTCATTTCCCTTTATCAGCTTTGGTTTGTATTTTGAACCTTTTAAATAAGAATAAATTTCTCTGCATTCATCCAAGGTCTTGCATATTATAGCTATAGACTTATAACCTTCGCATTTTATTTCATCCATGTCTTTTCGAATCTGATTGCATATATCCATGAGATTATCCTTCTCACTGATAACCACAGGCCTGCCATGTCTTATTACAGGCTTACCCATGGGAAAATTCCTTGTCTTCATATTATTCAGCACTGAGTTAGCTGCATTCATAATTTCTATAGTGGTTCTGTAACTTTGCTCCAGTATAAGCAGTTCACAGGGTTTTCCTTCAAAAACCTTCTCTTTTATTTCCTCCCAGTCTCTTGTTCCTCTATATGAATGTATTCCCTGGGCTAAGTCCCCAAGAATAGTAAAGAAAGAATCCTTTATAATCTTTCTTATAACTAGTATCTGAAATGGACTAAAGTCTTGAGCTTCATCAATAACTATATGTCGAACAGGTATTTTTTCATCTATCCCATGAATTTTATACTTCAAATAAATTATTGGGGCTAAATCCTCAATCTCAACATAACCCTTCTTAAAAATCCCAAAGGATCTATCAACCATAAATTCAATCAAATTGCTCGATATGCCCTTTTCAGATAAATCGAGGTCTGTTAAATAATTCTGCAGAAAATCTTTGTAGTATTCAAAGGGGTTTAACTTGGATATTCTTTTTATATACTCATTTACTGCTTTTTTTGAATTGGCTTCTATCTTCCCTACCAACTCATTCTTATTGTCTATTATGCTGATTATTAGATTTTGCCTTTCCTCTGATTCTTCTATGGTGCTCTTTATTCTATCAATTTGCCTTATGCAAGACTGTTCTATTTCTTCTATTATAGCTTCCTTTCTTACCTTAAGGCGATTATTCATATGCTTCTTAAGCTCGTCAAGTCTTTTTACAATGGGAAGCCTGCTATACTCCTTTAAGAATAGTTCGTTGAGTTCCTCGTATTTATATATGGTAACCTCATTTAATTTAAAATCTTCACGAGGTATATAGGTCTCTTCTACCTTAGCTATATAATCATCAATCAATTCTTTGAAAAGCATTGAGCATTTTAATCTGGACTCCTCCATCATAAGCTGGTTTCTCTCTCTATGGTGAGATTCCTTGCTTTCATTGACAAAAGCATTTATCTTTTCATACCCATCAACCACCTTTAATTTGAGGCCTATTAACTTCAAAGCAAATTCTTCAAAGGTGGTTTGCAATGCTTTTTCAACTCCAAGCTCAGGGAGAACTTCTGAAATATAGTTTAAAAATAGGCGATTTGGAGCTATTATCATGAAACTCTCAGGTTTAAAGGCTTTTTCATGGTTATAAATAAGATATGCTATTCTATGGAGGGCAATCGTTGTTTTACCGCTTCCTGCAGCTCCCTGCACTATCAGCGGTGTCCACATATCTGCTCTGATTATCCTGTTCTGTTCAGCCTGAATTGTTGTTACGATATCTTTTAGCCTGTTATCTGCATTGGCACCCAGAGATGCTTGGAGTATTTCATCGTTGGTTGTTATATCAATATCCATTATATCATCCAAACGACCTTCATTAATTATAAACTGCCTTTTTAAAAGCAAATCTCCCTTGATGATTCCCTCGGGACATGAATACTGAGCTTCGCCTAATCTTGACTCATAATATAGATTTGCTATTGGAGCTCTCCAATCCGTTATAATCAGCTCCATTGTATCTTCATCAATCAATGCCATTTTTCCTATATAGTATTTTTCCTTATTATGTCTATCCGCCTCTTTGAATTCAACACAGGCAAAATAGGGTTTGCTCTTTGCCTGTGTCAAATTTCTCAGTTTTATTTCCGCTCTGTTTTGAAGCATTGTGTTTATCATAAGGTCAATATATTGCTGGCTGCTTTCTGAATTAAAATGCTTCTTCCCCTTTGCTACGGCTTCATCTATTTTACCTTTACGACTTATAAAAGCCTCAAGGTTTTTATATACATGATTAAGAGTAAATTCAAGTCTTTCCTTCTCTATCTCGTAATCTGGATGATCAATAGCCGCCACACGTTCACCCCCTTTATAGTGCTGCTACTGCGGTTCATAGGTCAAGGACAATATCCTCAGAAGTTATACTTGGTTTTCCCAGACATCTTTGAGTAAAGAATGTACCATGACAATCTGAACCTCCAGTAATATAAAGGTTATTTCTTTTGCAGAAATCCAAACAAAATTGGGTTACTTGGTCATTATTCTCTGGGTGATAACATTCGATACCCATAATACCTTCTTTTACCATAGCATGCACTAATACATTATAATCAAGACGATAGAATGGCGCACCAGGATGAGCTAGTATAGCTATACCTCCAGCTTTTTTTATGGCCTCAATAACCTCTTTTGGATTAGGAAACTCAGTCTTCTCAAAGGGATTTCCCCAGCCCTCAAATAATGGGAAAAACTCTTTTGTGCTTTTGCATATTTCTTTGTCAATAAGATAGTTTAAGGCCTTCCAGCCGCCTCTTTTATTATCATTTTGGTAATTTCTATAATCTGCCAGACTCACGTTTAAGCCTTTTTTCTCAAGAAACTCTATGCTTTCTTCATCCTTCATCTCCATAATCTTTGCATTGGCTGATATAAGCTCCAGCAGCTCCTCATTGTAAATATCTATACCGTAACCTAGTATGTGATAATTGCCACCATCATAAGTGGTATCAATCTCAACTCCCGTTATAAAGGTTAATCCGGCTTTTTTGGCCAGAAGCTTTACTTTCTCAACATTTTCCACCGAGTTATGATCTGTTATGGAAAATATTTTTATATCATTTTTTATGATATTTTCAACAACCTCTTCAACTGTCCAGGTTCCATCAGAAGCTGAGGTATGGATGTGCAAATCTACTTTGTCCTGCTTCAAACCATAACCCCTCGTATAATAAGTTTTAGAAGTTTTATTTAATGAATTTCCAGCTATAAAACTTCACAAATTCGACCTTTATTTTATAAAAATTTACTGGAAATTGTACCTTGATAATTGAATTATTTTT
>Ga0134092_1000870_pt1 | contig 28771 bp, 32 predicted proteins | sample 3_6taG_FD_94454 | JGI IMG/M metagenome (GOLD analysis project Ga0134092, IMG submission 94454) | Switchgrass degrading microbial communities from high solid loading bioreactors in New Hampshire, USA - 3_6_20_6_A3 metaG | ecosystem: Engineered > Bioreactor > Semi-continuous > Anaerobic >... | reverse complement strand
TTCCGCGCCGCCCATCACCAGCGTGTTGCACACGCAGACGAACAGCGCGAACAGCCCGCCCAGGACGATCAGCGCGCAAAGCGCAGCTTTTCCCGCCCGCATGGATCAGACGACCCCCCGGATGAAGGAAAGCAGAAAGTTTGACCCGGCGAAGAACGGCCCCAGAAAGGACGCGTCGATGTATTCCCGCACCGACGGGAAGGGCAGCGCCACCAGCAGCGTGGGCACCACCATGAAGATCACGAACAGCGCGAAAAACCCCCGCACGACGCCGAACGCCGCGCCCAGCGGCCCGTCGAAGTGCTTGAGCACGGGCAGGCGCACGGTGTAGTCCACCCCGTGCAGCACAAAGGCGATGAAGACGCGCACGATGAGAAATACGATGAGAAAGGCCGCCACGTTGACGGTGAAGTTGACGATGGTCTGGTTGAAGTACTCGCCCACGGTGGTGATGCCCTGGTCGGCAAACACCTCCCCCGCCATGTTCTTGGCCACCAGCGTGTCCAGCGGGGCGGGCAGGTTGGCGGAAGAGAGGATGGCGTTCAGGTTTTCGCTGGAAAGCTGGCTGACGGCCAGCCTTCGCATCTCCACGTCCGCCACGAGCTCCGCGCCCTCGGTGTAGTACAGCATGGCGCTGGCCAGCGTCTCGTTGGAGAGGATGGCATTGGCGGCCAGCGGGGACAGCAAAAGCCCTAAAAGCCACGACACGAAGAACCCCGCCGTGTTCAGCATGGAGAGGAAGAACCCGTTGTACCAGCCGATGAGCGCGAAGAGGACAAAGAAGGCGGCGATGCCCAGATCAAGAAGGTTCATGTGCTTCCTTTCTCACGTCGTGCGCGTTGCAGGCCCTCAGGGGAGCAGAAAGAGCTTTTCCCCGCACCGCAGAACCGCATGCCCCTTCATAAGCGCCACGCCGTCCGCGGTTTCGGAAAGGGCGGTTTCGGACAGGTATTCGCCCTTCAAGCTGTAATACACCAGCTTGTTTGGAAGGACGATGAGCACCCTGCCGGAATGGAAGAACGCCCCCAGGGTGTTGGCGGGCAGGCGGAACTTGTATTCCGCGCCGGAATCGATGGAAAGGATCTTCGCGGCGACGGAGAGGGCTTTGCTCTCCTGCCGCAGCGCCAGCAGGGCCATGGGGGTCTTGCCGGGCAGAAAGTCCAGCACCTTCCAGCCGTAAATCAGCACCGAGGACTCCTCCTTGCCGGTGGAGCCGTACACGATCAGGTGGTTGGTGCCGCAGGCGTAGGTCCTGCCGTCGGAAAAATACACCCGCTCGATGAGCTGGCCTTCCTTCGTCATGGCGCCAGTGTCCGAATGGGTGGCGACGTTGTAGGTGCTCACCGTGCACACCGGCAGAGACGCCTCGGTGTTGACCATCAGCGTCCAGAGGAAGCCCCGCGAATCGTCAAACCCGTAGTTCAGCAGGGTGTTGCTCTTGAGCTCCAGCTTGTCCAGCCTGGTTCCGGCCAGGTCGTATAAATAGATGAAGCGTGAGGCGTCGTCCTCCTCCTTCAGCACGGCGATGACCTTCGCCCCGCACCGCACCGAAAGCACCCTGCCCGAAAACTCCAGACTGGGGAACAGGGCCGCGCCGCTTTCGCTGATGGCCTGCACCACGTTCTGGGTATACAGCACCGCGTAATTGCCGCCGGCTGATAGGCTGCAGTTGGCGATGGTCAGCGGCAGTTCCCATTCCGCCTCGCCGTTCAGGGTGTAATACAAAAGCTTGTCACCCTTGATGGTCATGATACCCTTGTCGGTAAAGCCATATTCCGCGCCGGCGGCGAAGGGGAGCTCGGTCAGCCTGTCCTTCGGGCTGCCCTTGATGCTGGTCAGCCCGAAAATCACCGCCGCTAAAAGCACGGCAAACAGCATGAGCAGCACCGCCAGACCCCGCACCGAAAGGCGGCGTTTTTTGCGACGGGTAAGGTCCTTGGGCGGCATGACTCCTCCTGGATGCAGCAATATGCATATGATTTCTGATTTTATTATGCTTTTGGCAAAAGCGCAACCTCAACGGCCGCAACCTTCGCAGCTTGTTTACGGATGCCACAGAATCGCCATTTTCCGCTTTCCGGCACGTCAGCGTGCCAAAACGGGCAAAAGGGCGCATGCGCCCGTCGAGCCGGAGCAGGCCATTGCCATTTTGCACCGCGTGAAAAAAGCCGGATGGAAACGCGCGAAGCAGCGGGGCTTCTTCGCAGAGGAGTCCGCCCAGTGAAGGGATTCGCCCACTGTGCGCCCGTTCCGTGCTTTCCGGCGGGTGGCGTTTTTGCTCCAGAACGCAGCCGGAGAGCCAGTGCCGGTCCTTCTGGATGCCGCTCACCTCCCCCGTCAAGCGGGAGCACGGGGGCAGCGCGGGAGGTTCCCGCCCCCATGTATTCGGCCCCGTCAGCACCGGCGCCGTCACCACGGCGCTCCCCTTTTGGGGAACGCGGGGGCAGGTTTGTCAGGGACCACGGAGCGGCGGAAATCGGCCGAACGGGCGCTTCGCGTTTCCTGCGGCTTTGCAAAATAAGCCGCCTTTTTTCCTTTTTGGGTTGACAGTTGTCAACCGCCTGCGTAGAATGTGGTTAACAACTGTCAACCACAGGAGGGAGCGCTTTGGGAAAGCGAATCCGGCTGTCTGAAGGAGAATGGAAGATCATGCACGCCCTGTGGGAGGGCGCGCCAAAGACGCTGAGCCGACTGGTGTCCGAACTGAGGGAGCACACCGGCTGGAGCAAGGGCACGGTGTTCATGATGCTGTCCCGCCTTGGAGAAAAGGGCGCGGTGCGCTTTGAGGAGGGCGGCAGGTTCAAGCTGTTTTACCCGGCCATTTCGAAGGAGGAGGCCGCCCTGCAGGAGACGGAGAGCTTTCTTTCCAGGGTGTACGGCGGCAGCCTGAGCCTGCTGGTGGCCTCCATGGCCGGGCAGAAGGCGATTTCCAAGCAGGAGATCGACGAGCTGTATGAAATTCTGCAAAAGGCGGAAAAGGAGGCGCGGTCATGACGCAGTGGGCAGTCTCCTCCTCCGTTCTGCTGGCGGCGCTGATCGCCCTTCGGGCGCTCTCTTTCAGGCACATCAGCCCAAAGCTGCAGTACGGCATCTGGGCGCTGGCACTCGTGCGGCTGCTGGTCCCCGTAACGCTGTTTATCCTGCCGGCGCGCGCGCCCGACGCCCTTCCCGCCACGGAAAACGCGGCGCAGAGCGGACCTGTCCGGCCAGCGGCGCTTTCCGATGAGGACGCCCCCGCCTTTTCGGGGCAGGGCGGCGAAACCGGCCGGCCTTATGCGCCTGAAGCCGCGGCCGCGGAAGCAGAGGGCGCAACACAAACCCACGCCCCCGCCTTCGATGCGGAGTTCGTGTTCCACGGGGTGTGGGTAATAGGCGCCGCCGTCGCGGGATGCTGGTTCCTCGGCGTGAACGCGTCCTTCGCCCTGCGGTTGAAAAGCACGAGGCGGCCCTTTGCCGCACTTGGCTGCCCTTTGCCCGTGTACGTGACGGACGCCATTTCCTCCCCCTGCCTGTTCGGCCCCTTCCGCCCGGCGATTTACCTGACGCCTAAGGCGGCGGAACTGCGGGAGGGACTTTCCCACGTCCTCGCCCACGAGAGCCGCCACTTTTGCCAGGGGGACCACGTGTGGTCCGTGCTGCGAGGGCTGTGCGTTTCGCTCTGGTGGTGGAACCCGCTGGCGTGGGCGGCGGCGTTCCTCTCCAGAACGGATTCCGAGCTGGCCTGCGACGACGCGGTCATCCGCCGCATCGGCGAGGAGCGGCGGCTGGAGTACGGAAGGACGCTGCTGGGCCTCATCGCCGCGAAAAGCGCCGCGCATCCCCTTTGCGCCGCCACCGGTCTGGGCGCAAACGCCAGAGAGCTCAAGGCGCGCGTCGAGCGCATCGCCCGCAGGCCGAGGCGCAGGCTCTGGGTCACGGCGGCGGCGGCGCTGCTGGCCGTGCTTTTCGCCGGCTGCGCCTTCCTCGGCGCGCGGCAGGCGCCGCAGGAGGAAAACAACCTTCTCATCACCATCGACTGCGACGAACCGGTGTACGACATCCTCTGGGACGCCAAAGCCGCCGGCGGCGGCACGCGCAACGCGGACAACACGCCCTTTTCCAAGGGCGAGGTGGTGGGCCTTTCCATGAAAGGTCCCATGACGTACACCCTGCAGGCGCTGGGTGAGGACGGGAAGGTGCTTGCGGAAGGCTCCTTCTCGGATGATTTCACCGGGGATGCCGTCGTCCGCATCGTGCTGACGGAGGACCTGCGGTTCGAACGGGCGGACAGCGGCGGGGAGAGCGCTTCGGAAGGCTCCTCCTGCTCCGTCTGGCACTATGTGGACGGGAAGGCGGTCTCCTTCCTGCCGGCAGGCGAAACGGGCAGCGCCCTCGCCGAAGACATCGTGGCGAACGCCATCGTGCGGTCCGTGACGTATGAGGGGGTGGATGTGTCCGGCCTTTCGGACTGCTGCCTCATCCGGCACAGCTTCGGCGGGGAAAGCCGGGATTACTACGCCTTTGAGATGACCCAAGGGGAAGCGGCGGGCGCGGTGGTGCAGTGCGGGGACGGGCGCATCCGGCGCATCCGGGACGAGCTTTTCCAGGCCCTGGCGGACTACACGGCGAGTCTGAAAGAAGGCGCTGAAGAAGAGGAAAGCCTCGCCCACAGGCAGGCAAAAAGGCTTTCGGAACATCTGGCGCACTTTGCCGGGACGCCCCGGGGCGAAAGCGGCTTCGCCACAGCATACGCCGGCGACTGGGACGGCGACGGCAAACAGGACAGGGCGTACCTGAACGGCTCGAAGGTCGTGGTGGAGCTGGGCGGCGGGGAAAGCGTCGCCGCCGGCGCAGCAGCGCTCACCGGCGCCATGGAATGGGCAGCAGCTTCTTCATCGAGGGCGCGGACCTGACGGGGGACGGCAAAACGAAATCCTTCTGCTCATCGACTTGGGCTATCAGGGCGGCCGGGGAAGCTACGGGCTGTTCCCCTTCGCCCGAAAGCGGCTGGCGGCTGCTGGACGCGCCGCACGAGGGGTTTTCGCTGGCGCTGGAGTACGCCGGCGGCGTGGCAAAGGTCTCAAGCGGCGGCTGACGACGACATGCTATCCTCTCACTACGCCGCGGCAGGCAGTCTTTCCTCTTTGCGAAGGTGCGGGGCAAAGAGTACCTTGAAGAAAACGCCGCGGACGCCATCTGCGACATCGCCCTCGTTTCCAGGGGCGGAAAAACCCTCGTGAAAATCTCGCAGTACGTTTCCGGCCCGACCGGTTCCCACGCGGACCTGCTGGGGTACTTCGTCTCCACCCTTTCCTGGGACGGGGCGGGCGCCTGGTCGGCGGCCGGCATGTCCTTCGTCCTCTCCCCCCAGTAAAAGCGCGGCAAAATGCCCCCGGACACCCGCAAACCGGGTATCGGGGGCCTTGGCGCCTGACAGCGCAGGATCACGGAAAGAGCATCATTCGGGCTTCACGTAATCCCAAAAGCCCGCAGAACAGACCGTCGTGCCGTCCTTCAGCACCCAAAGGGCCTCGGTGCCGGCAAGGCTGTCGATATACGCCCTGCCCTCCTCCAGCGGCATGTTGAACACGGCGGTGGACAGGGCGTCCCCCAGTCCGGAATCGCCGCAGAGGATGGTCACCTGATTGAAACAGGCGGAGGGAAAGAGCGTTTCGGGGTCGATGATGTGGTGATAGCGGGTGCCGTTGACGGTGTAGTACCGCTCGTAATTGCCGCTGGACACCACCGAAAGTCCGTCGATGAGCACCGCCATCAGCTCGGTGCGCTCGCTGGACTTTTCCGGGTTCTGGATGCCGATGGTCCAGCGCGCTTCGCCCTCGCCGTCCGGCACGGCCTTTTTGCCGATGGCGCGGATGTTCCCGCCCACGCTGAGCAAAAGCGACTGAAAGCCCCTGCTTTCGAGGTACTGCGCCACCTGCTCCGTGGCATACCCCTTGGCGATGGCCCCGCAGTCCAGGCGCATGCGGGGGTCTTTGAGATAGACGGTGGAGGCTTCTCGGTCGATGACGACGTCGTCGATGTTCGTGTGGCGGTTCGCTTCTTCAAGCAGTTCCATCGGGGGCAGCTGGGCGCTTTCGGGGTCGTCAATGCCAGCTTCGCGGTAGTCGTGCCAGATGGAGAGCACCGCGCCGAAGGCGACGTTCACCCTTCCGCCCGTGGCTTCGTACTGCTCTTTGGCGAACTCCAGCATGTCGATGACGCGTTGATCCACCAAAACGGGCCGTATGCCGGCATTGTCGTTGACGGTTTTGAGGTTGTTCACGCCGTCGTAGCTGTTGTAAATGTCGTACAGCTGGTGGTACTCGGTCAGCCGGTCCCTGATGGTCTGGGCGAGGGCGCGGAACTCCTCCTCGCTGTTTGCGTAGCCCACCACCCGCGTCACGGTGTTGAACAGGGTGAGGAACTCCGCCTGATAGCGCTTCGGCTCCTCCTTGCGCGAGCACCCAAAGGCGAACAGCAGCATGGCCGCAAGGCACGCCGCGACTGTTTTCTTCATGAAAGCCACCTTGCTATCGCCAAATCGGAGAGGCAGTTTCTGCCTCTCCGATTCGCGCTTTTGGTTGGGGGTTAGGGTTACTTCGCGGCCTTGGCGATGACGGCCTGCATGTCCGCGATGCTGATGGTGACGGAGGCGGTCAGGTCCGCTTCGGCGGGATGGCCGCTCTCGTCCACGGCGACGCCGTTGACTTCGTCCACGGTCTTGCCGACGACGTACTCGGCGAACGCGGCAGCCTGCTCATACCATTCCTTGCCGATGCCGGAAGCGGCCTTCATGCCGTAGTCTTCCTTCAGCTCGTTCTTGGTCATGTAGGCGGCGTTCAGGTCCGAGGTGATCTTGCCGGTGGCGTCGAACTTGACGTTGGACTGGCTGGAGTCGATGACGCAGCTGGTGATCTTGCCGTCCTCGTCGGTGGTCACGGCGCCGTAGAAGGAGTAGAACTGCACCTGGCCCTCCGCGTCCGCGGCGGCGTCCTTGGACTTCTTGATGCTGGTCACCACACCGAGGCCCAGCTTGTCGCCCTCGGAGGCGCCCAGCTCCTGGGCGTTGCCCACAGCCTTCACGATGGTGTTGATGTAGCCCGCGATGTTGACGGTGACGGAGGCCTTCAGGTCCGCGTCGGCGGCGTAGCCGCTTTCATCCATCGCGATGCCCTGCACTTCCTCGACGGTCTTGCCGATGACGTACTCGGCCAGCGCGGCGGCCTGCTCGTACCACTCCTTGCCGATGCCGGAAGCGGCCTTCATGCCGTACGCGTCGCCCAGCTCGTTCTTGGTCTTGAACTCGGTGTCGAGGGGGGTGACGATCTTGCCCTCGGCGTTGAAGGCGGCCTTGGACTGGGCGGTGTCGATCACGCAGTCGAGGATCTTGCCCTCGGCGTCCACCAGAACGGCGACGACGACGGAGTCCGCCTGGGCGGTGCCCTCCTTATCGCCGGCGTCCTTGGACTTGGCGATGGAGGTGGTGACCGCAAGGCCGGTCTTCACGCCGCCTTCCACGGGCTGCTCCTCGACGGGTTCGGGGCTCTCCTCGGCGGGGGTGGCCGCGGGAGTCGCCTCGGGTTCCTGCCCAGCCGTGGGGCTGGGGGTCGCTTCGCTGCCGCCGGCGCAGCCGGTCAGAAGGACCGCCGCGAAGACAGCGGCCAGAAGGAGAGACATAAACTTCTTCATGAATGCTCTTTCTCCAGTTCTGTTTTTATTTGCAGGCGCGCCTGAAGGCCGGCCGGCCATGAAGGCGCGCATCCTGCCGCTTTTTCCTGTGTGCCTTGCGCATGAGGTCAATTTAACGTCAAATGACGCGCATAAAACCCTCAAGCTGACTTCATCCGCATTTTGCTGCCGATCGGGCATAACCGCCCCGCCAAGCTAGTGTGCCGAAAAAAAGACGGCTTCACCCGCTGAATCCCGCGGCAAATTCCGGCATGCCAACCACACCGGAGCCAAAAGTCACTGCAGACCGGATCCATGCGGAAAATCGACCAATTGTTCACAATCCACACAAATACAGGAATCTGTTTCCATTATTTGGTTATTTTCTATCAATGTTGTGCTGTTACCTTTGCGTCAACGGTCAAGATGATGCCACTGTGACAGAAAGAAGTCAATATCCATTTTGCCGGCAAAATGTTCCATCGGACTGTTGTTTATTGCGCAACAAATAAAAAAGACCGGTCCAGACCGGCCAAAAAACCTATGAAATTTATAGGGATTTTGTGGATAAAACCTTAAAGTCAACTTCAGACCGATACCGGTGCAGAACAAGCCGCGTGCCGCCCGCAAAAAACCGCCGGCCCGCCGTTCTGGACCGGTCCACAGAGCCGCTTTTTCCCCTCTGTATGACCGAATGCGCGCAATTTAGCGAACGTTCTCTCGCTGTTTTCCCCCTTCGCGCAGCAATAACAGCGCTTTTTGTTCGATTTCCGCCGCGATGAGCCTCGCCGCGCGGGAAGTCAGGTGCACGCCGTCCACCGTCAGCGAGAGGTTGCGCCTTTGGGCCAGGCGGTCCTTGCTCTGGGGGAACAGCGCCATGACGGCGGCGTCAAAAAGCCGCACAAGCCAGATCCTGCCCCAGGAGCAGGGCTGTTCGGGGCTGCGCAGGGCGTTTTCCTGGATGGAAAGCGCGTCCACATAGGGCAGGTTCCGCTCTGCCGCGAGCTTTTGGATGACGGCGTTGCAGGCGGTCAGCCTTTCCTTTGGAAACCCCTCCACCTGGATGAGGGGCAGTCCCACCAGCACCGCCTTTTTGCCGCTTCGCTCCAGAAGGTCCAGCAGGGCTTCATACTCTTGGGCAAAGGCGGCGTCCTCCCGTTTGCAGCGCTTGAAAGCGCTGCGGGGCTTCATCACCAGTTTCCACCAGAAGGACAGCGTGGCGAGATGCGGGATCAGCAGGTCGTTGGTGCCGATCCACACCACGGCGACGGGAACGGAGGCGTACCTTTTCCTGCGAAGGTACCGCGAAAGGCGCCTTTTCGCGCCCGCGGCGGTGTCCCCGTTTCTGCCCCTGTTCAGCGCCCGGATGCCGGGGCTGAGATAGGAAATGTAGGAATGGCCCGCGCTCCCGAAGGTCAGGCTGTCCCCCAGGCAGAGAATTTCCATGCGTTTTCCTTTCATATTATATGGGTTTGCTTCAAACATCATATAACATCCTTTTCGGCCTGCCAAGGGATTCGCAAATTCTGCAAACGCGGCACAGACTGTGCAGCATGTGCGCGCGGATGCACAGGTGGAAATCGCGCGCCGCGGCGTGATATAATACAGAAAATCAAAACGGGGGCATCCCCAGGTTGCGAAGGAGCGAACATGCCCAAAGATTCATTCATCCTCAGCGCGAAGGACGCGGTGAAATTCGGTTCCACGCCGGTGGAAAACCTGTTCATGACCGAATTTCTGCCGTCCGCGCCGGCGGAATACGTCAAGGTGTATTTGAGCGCGCTCTTTCAAAGCTGCTACCCCGAGGCGGCAGAGCCCAGCCTTTCCCAGTTCGCCGCGGCGCTGGGGATGGACGCCAAGACCGTGCTCGCCGCCATGCGCTACTGGGAGATGCTGGGCATCGCGCGGCCGGTGGACGGCGAAAAGGACCGGTTCGAGCTGGTCAGCATCCGCACGGCCATGTTCACCTCCGACACGGCGGTGAGCACGAAGCTGATGTACCGCTACGCGGAGTTCAACGCCAAGCTGGCCACGGTGACCCGGGGCAAGCAGCTCACCCCCGCGGAATACGGCGTGATTTACAACTGGATGGAGGAACAGGGCTTTTCGGAAGACGCCATCCTCGCCGTGGCGGAACACGCCATGAAGGAGGGCGGCAAGCGCAGCCTGGTGGCGCGCATGACGCCGCACATCCAGGCGCTCAAGAACAAGGGCCTTTTCACCGGCGAGGAGGCGCGGGCGCAGCTGGAGCAGTACGAGCTATTGACCAGCCCCGCCAGGGAGGTGGTGCGCCAGCTGGGCATGCTGCGCCTGCCGACGATTCACGAGCACAACCTGTACCTCAAATGGCGGGACGAGTGGGGCTTCTCGCCGGACGCCATCCTCGCCGCCTGCGCCGAGCTCACCCGCATCCGCGAGCCCAACTTCATGTACCTCGACCGGGTGCTGGCCAGCAAGTACGCCGAGGGCAAGACCAGCGCGGAGGACATCGGCACCGACGTCGCCCAGGACGAGGCGGAAAAGCTCACCCTCCGCCCCTTCGCAAGGGCTCTGGGGGCGAAGACCGTCAAGCGGGAGTTCATCGAGTATCTGCGCCGCTGGAGGGCCGCCGGCATGGACGACGAGACGCTGCTTCTGCTCTGCGCCGCCGCGGCGGACCGGGGCATGCACACCTTCGCCGAGGCGGACGCCTTCATCGGCCGCTTCATCGACCGGGGCGTCATCGAGAAGGACAGGGTGCAGGCCGACCTCGCCCTGGAGGCGGACGCGCGGGAGGTGCTCTTCGCCGCGGGGCTGGGCAAGCGCGGCGTGACGGAGAAGGACAAGGAGCTGGTGGCGAAGTACGCCGCCGCGCTGCCACTCGAGGTCATGCTGGAAGGGGCGTCCCTGGCGCGGGACAAGTCCTCCCCCCTCGCCTATCTCAACGCGCTGCTGGCGCGCTGGGCCGGGGAAGGCGTCAAGACCGTGGCGGAGGCGCGAAAGAGCGCCCAGGCCATGCAGGAGCGCGCCAAGGGGCAGGGAGCGCAGCAGTTCGAGAACCCGTCCTTCGACGAAGGCACGGTGGACGAGCTGGTGGACAGGCTGTAACGACACCCCAAAGTAACAATCGGCAGGGGGAGCCATGCAAAAGAGCGTATCCGAAATTTTTCAGGCCAGGCGGGACAGCGCGCTGGCGGACTTCCGAAAAAGGCTGCAGGAGGTCCATGCCGCCATCCCGGATTTTTCCCAGATCGAGGAGGAACTGGTCCGCGCCCGGGCAAGGCGGGATGATGCGGCCGTCGCCGCCCTCAAAAAGCGGTGGGAGGAGGCTTTGCTTTCCGCCGGCTTTTCCGCGGATTACCTGGAAAAGCGGTACTTCTGCAGGGACTGCAAAGACACCGGCACGCTGGAAAACGGCGCGGAATGCGTGTGCATGAAGCGGGCGCGGTACCAGGCGGCGGCGAAGCTCTCCAATCTGGAGCGGCTGGCCTGCGACACCTTTGAAAACTGGGACTTTTCCATCATGCCCGAGGGCGAGCAGCGGGAAAGCTCGCAAAAGCTCAGGGCCATCTGCGAGGGCTACGCGAACAGCGTGCCGGACGGAAGGGTCAAAAACCTTCTGATTCTGGGCGGCACGGGGCTGGGCAAGAGCTACGCCCTGCACGCCGTGGGCAACCGGGCGCTGGAGCGGGGCATTCCCGTGCGGCTGACCACCGCGCCGAAGTTCTTCGCGGCGGAGATGGAGCGCATCAAGGGCGGCGCCGACCAGAACGCCCCGCTGTTTGACGTTGCGCTTCTGCTCATCGACGATCTGGGCGCCGAACCCGCCGGTTCCTCCGTCGGGGCGGACAGTTTGTTCGCCCTCATCGACCACCGCACCACCGAAGGGCTGTTCACCTGCGCCGCCAGTAACCTGACGCCTTCGGAAATCAGCCAGCGCTACGGGCCGCGCATCACCTCGCGGCTGATGGACGCGTCCTGCGCGAAGGTGCTGCGCCTTTCGGGCAGGGACCTTCGCCTGTTGCGGCGTTGACAAAGCTGGGATTTTACGTCAAAATAGAATGTCAAGACCAGTGCGAAAAGGCGGACGGCAGGTCGCCTTTTTTGCAAGGCGGAATCGCATGCACCGGGAGCCGGTTTTCGGCGTTTTCCCGGGTTTTTCGATAGCCAAACTACTTTCTGGAGGTTGCAATGGCGGACTTAACCACTAACGAAGGCGAACGCCTGAACTTCATCGAGGAGATCGTGGACGAATACGTGAAAAGCGGCGGCGGTCCGGTGGTGACGCGATTCCCTCCGGAACCCAACGGCTATCTGCACATCGGCCACGCCAAGGCGCTGTGGATCGACTTCGGCATCGCGGAAAAGTTTGGCGGCCGGTGCAATCTGCGCTATGACGACACCAACCCCGCCAAGGAGGACGAGGAGTTCGTCGACGCCATCGAGTACGACATCAAGTGGCTGGGCTTCGAGTACGCCGAGAAGCACTTCGGCTCGGAGTACTTCGAAATCTGCTACGAGCTGGCGGAAAAGCTCATCAAGAAGGGCGTCGCCTACGTGTGCGACCTGTCCAAGGAAGAGATGAAGGCCTACCGCGGCACGCTGACCGAGCCGGGCAAAAACTCTCCGTACCGCGACCGCACCGTGGAGGAAAACCTCGACCTGTTCCGCCGCATGCGCGCCGGCGAGTTCCCGGACGGTTCCCGCACCCTGCGCGCCAAGATCGACATGGCGTCCCCCAACGTCATCATGCGGGACCCGGCGCTGTACCGCATCATGCACCTGCCCCACCACCAGACCGGCGACAAGTGGTGCATCTACCCGATGTACGACTTCGCGCACCCCATCCAGGACGCGCTGGAGGGCGTGACGCACTCGCTGTGCTCGCTGGAGTACGAAATCCACCGCCCGCTGTACGACTGGGTGATCGAACAGTGCGAGTTCACCCACAAGCCCCGCCAGATCGAGTTCGCGCGGCTGAACCTCGCGCGCACGGTGATGAGCAAGCGCTATCTTCGCGCGCTGGTGGAAAAGGGCATCGTCTCCGGGTGGGACGACCCCCGCATGCCCACCATCTGCGGCATGCGCAGAAGGGGCTACACCCCGGATTCCATCAAGGACTTTTTGAAGCGCTGCGGCGTGGCGAAGGCGGACTCGGTGTCCGACCCGGCGCTGCTGGAGCACTGCCTGCGCGAGGACCTGAACGCCAAGGCCCACCGCATGAACGCCGTCACGGACCCCCTGAAGGTCACGCTGGTCAACTGGCCGGAGGACAGGGTGGAAAAGCTGGTGTTCGAAAACCTTCCCGGCAATCCCGAGGCGGGCACCCGCGAGGTGTTATTTGGCAGGACGCTTTACATCGAGCGGGAAGACTTCATGGAGGACCCGCCCAAGAAGTTCTTCCGCCTGCGCCCCGGCGGCGAGGTGCGCCTGAAAAACGCCTACATCATCAGGTGCGAGTCCGTCGTCAAGGACGAAAACGGCAACGTCACCGAGCTTCTCTGCTCCTACGACCCGGACAGCAAGAGCGGCGAGAACCAGCGCAAAGTCAAGGGCACGCTGCACTTCGTGGCGCAGGCGGAAGCCGTTCCCGCGGAGTTCCGCCTGTACGACTACCTGCTGCTGCCCGACGACGACCCGGAAACCAAAGACCTCGACTTCCTCGAGCGCATCAACCCCGACTCCCTCGTCGTCAAGCGCGGCTTTGTGGAGCGCGCGCTCAAGGACGCCCCCGTGGGCCAGTCCTTCCAGTTCCTGCGCCTGGGGTACTTCTGCAAGGACCCCGATTCCACCGGGGATCTTCCGGTGTTCAACCGCTCCGTCAGCCTGAAGGACAGTTACAAGGGCTGATCCCCTTTCCCGCCCCCCGCCGCGCAGGCCGCGGGGGCGCGGTTGTCTGATTGCGGTTCCCGCCCGGAAAACCTTCGCCGGGCGTTTGCCGCGCCCATGCGGCGCTCTGGGCGCTTGCCCAGCACATCACACACAAGGAGTCAACCATGGTCCGCACACGCTTTGCCCCCTCCCCCACGGGATACATGCACATCGGCAATCTGCGCTCCGCGCTGTACGCCTGGCTCTTTGCCCGAAACCAGGGGGGAACCTTCATACTCCGCATCGAGGACACCGACCAGGCCCGCGAGGTCCCCGGCGCGGTGGACGTGATTTTCGACACCCTGCGGGAAGTGGGCATGAACTGGGACGAAGGGCCGGACATCGGCGGCCCCGTGGGCCCGTATGTCCAGTCCCAGCGCAAGGAAATCTATTTGAAGTACGCCAGACAGCTCATCGAGTCCGGCCACGCCTACTACTGCTTCTGCACCAAGGAGGAGCTGGAGGCGCGCCGCGAGCAGGCCAAAGCGCGCGGCGAGAGCTTCAAGTACGACAAGCACTGCCTGCGCCTTTCCAAAGAGGAAATCCAAAAAAAGCTGGACGAAGGCGTCCCCTGCGTCATCCGCCAGAACATCCCCACTACGGGCGAAACCTCCTTCACGGACGAGATTTTCGGCACCATCACCGTGGAAAACAGCACGCTGGACGACAACGTGCTCATCAAGGCGGACGGGTTTCCCACCTACAACTTCGCCAACGTGGTGGACGACCACCTCATGGGCATCACCCACGTGATGCGCGGCATGGAGTACCTCTCCTCCACGCCGAAGTACAATCTGCTGTATGAGGCCTTCGGCTGGGAGATCCCGAAGTACGTCCACCTGACGCCCATCATGCGGGACGCCACCCACAAGCTCAGCAAGCGGGACGGCGACGCCTCCTACGCCGATTTTCGCGAAAAGGGCTATCTGATGGGGGCCATCGTGAACTACATCGCGCTCCTTGGCTGGAACCCCGGCACCGAGCAGGAGAAGTTCACCATCCCCGAGCTCATCGAGGCGTTCTCCCTCAAGGGATTGAGCAAATCCCCGGCGATTTTCGACCCCCTGAAGATGAAGTGGCTGAACGGCGAGTACATCCGCGCCCTTTCGCCCGAGCAGTTCGGCAAGCACGCCGAAATCTGGTACGAGCGCGCGGGCGTGGCGCAGATGGACAGGGACATTCTCAACCGCCTGCTGCAGCCCAGGGTGGAGATTTTCTCGGAAATCCCCGAAAAGGTGGCTTTTCTGGTGGAGCGCCCGCCCCTGCGCGCGGAGCTGTTCACCAACAAGAAGAACAAGGTCACGCCGGAGCTCTCGCTGGACATTCTGCCCCAGGCTTTGAACGCCTTTGAGGCCATTGACCCGTGGAGCGAGGCGTCCATCCAGTCCGCCATGGCGGGCCTGGTGGAACGCTCCGGCCTCAAGACCGGCGCCATTTTCTGGCCGGTGCGCGTCGCCCTTTCCGGCCTCGCGGTCACCCCGGGCGGCCCGGTGGAAATCGCCGCGCTCCTCGGCAGGGAGGAGAGCCTGAAAAGGCTCGCTTCCGCCATCGCGTTCCTGAAGGGCGTCCAAACGGCCCATAACGGCGAACAGCCGTAGGATTTTTAAAACGGGCGGCCTGTCCGCCCGAATGCATCGCACTGGAGGCCTGTCATGAAAGAGACTACTGCCCGCATCACTGCGCTGGTCCTGTTTCTCGTGGCGCTCGCCATCAACATCGTGGGCTACCTGGTCCTTCCCGCCGAGCTGACCATCGAGATGTTCGGCAGCACGCCCCTGCCCTCCGCCATTTACCTGATCGTGGGTCAGGCCGTGCTGCTGCTGGTGGCGTACCGCCTGGCCACCGTCCAGGAGGACGCCGTGCGCACCCAGATGGCCGTCATCCTCGGCGTGCTGGTGGCGCTGGACGCCCTGCTGGTGGCCATGGGCGCCGGGCTGTTCTGACCGCATGCTGATCGACGCCCACATGCACGCATACCCCGACGCCCTCGCGGGAAAAGCCCTCGCGAGGGTGGCGGCGTATTCCCCCGTCCCCCCGTCGGCGGACGGGACGGTTGCGGGCATGCTGAAGCTGATGAACGAACAGGGCATCGAAAAAGGGCTTCTGCTGCACGTGGCCGCCAGCCCCCGCTCCCAGAAAAAGGTCAACGACTTCGCGGCGGAGGTCATGCAGCACAGCGGCGGCAGGTTCGTCTGCTTCGGCTCCGTCCATCCGGACGCCGAGGACGCAAAAGACGAGCTGTACCGCGTTCAGGCGCTGAACCTTCCCGGCATCAAGCTCCACCCGTACTATCAGGGCTTTGACCTGGAAGGCAGAAACGCCGTCCGGGTGTATGAGACCTGCCGGGAACTGGGGCTCATCGTGGCCTTCCACATGGGGCTCGACCCGGTGGAGCCGGGGGTGCAGCGCGCCGCGCCGCGGGTGCTGTCCCAGCTTTTGTACGCCATGCCGGACCTGACCGTCATCGCCGCGCACATGGGGGGACTGGGCTGTCCGGAGGAGGTCGGGATGCACCTTTGCGGAAAGGCGGTGTATTTTGACACCGCCTGCAGCGCCGTCAAAGGCGCAAAAAACCCTTCGGCGCACAGGGAGATCCTGCTCGCCCACGACCCGGCCCTGATTCTGTTTGGCAGCGACGCGCCCTGGAGCGACCCGAAAAGGGAGTGGGAATACGTGCAGTCCCTCGGTCTGCCGGAACAATGGCTTTCCGGCATCGCTTATAAAAACGCCGCAAGGCTTTTGGGTTTGAAGGCCGGATAATCCAAGCGAAACGACGAAGAAAGAGGTTTTCTGATGAAGTTCTCTGAAATCAAGTACCAGCGGCCGGACATGGACGCGCTCCTTTCGGAGTATGACGCGCTCACCGGGAAGGTCAAAAGCGCCTCCAGCGCCGAAGAACAGCTCTTTTGCGTCAAGCAGCACGAGAAGCTGCTGTCCCGCTTTATGACGGATTCGTCCTATGTGTACATCCGCCATTCGGTGGACACGCGGGACGCCTTTTTTGAAAAAGAGCAGGAATTCATGGACGAGGTGCAGCCCCTGTTCGAGGAGAAGGTGCAGGACTTTTACAAGGCGCTGCTCGCCTCCCCCTTCCGCCCGGAACTGGAAAAGGCGCTGGGCAATCTGTTCTTCCTGAACATGGAGATCGCCAACAAGACCTTCACGCCGGAAAACATCCCGCTGATGCAGGAGGAGGCCAGGCTCACCACCGAGTACTCCAAGCTCCTCGCCTCCGCCAGCATCCCGTTTGACGGCGAGACCGTCAACCTCACCCAGCTGCGCAAGTACGAGGAGTCCCAGGACAGGAACGTCCGCATCAGAGCCCACGCCGCCGAGGCGGAGTTCTACAAAGCCCACGAGGCGGAGCTCGACCGCATCTTCGACCAGCTGGTGAAGCTGCGCACGCAGATGGCGAAAAACATGGGGTACGAGAACTTCATCGAGCTGGGGTACTACCGCATGCGCCGCAACTGCTACGACGCGAAGATGGTGGCGGTGTACCGCGAGCAGGTGGTGAAGGACATCCTGCCCACCGTGAGGAAGCTCAAGGCGCTGCAGGCCAAGCGCAACGGGCTGGACGAGCTGATGTACTACGACAACAACTGCTTCTATCCCGAGGGCAACCCCAAGCCCAAGGCCGGCTTTGACGAGATGCTGGAGCTCGGCAGGAGGATGTACCACGAAATGTCCCCCGAGACCGCCGCGTTTATCGACTACATGATCGACAACGAGCTCTTCGACCCCATCGCAAAAGCCGGCAAGCAGCCGGGCGGGTACTGCACCTATTTGCCGGATTACAAGATGCCCTTCATCTTCTCGAACTTCAATGGCACCAGCGCGGACGTGGACGTGCTCACCCACGAGGCGGGCCACGCCTATCAGGCCTACCGCGCCCGCGACATGGAGATTCAGGAGCTCGCCCAGGCGACGCTGGAGGCCTGCGAGGTGCACTCCATGTCCATGGAGTTCTTCTGCTACCCGTACCTTGAGCTGTTCTACGGCGACGACGCCGCCCGCGCGCGGGAGGCGCACCTGACGGACGCCGTCAGCTTCCTCCCCTACGGCTGCATGGTGGACGAGTTCCAGCACATCATTTACGAAAACCCCGGCCTCACCCCCGACGAGCGCAAGGCCGAATGGGCGAAGCTGGAGCAGAAGTACCGCCCCTTCCTGAAGTTCGAGGGCCCGTACTGGGGCGAGGGCATGTGGTTCATGCGCCAGGGCCACATCTACAAGGACCCCTTCTACTACATCGACTACTGCCTCGCCCAGACCGCGGCGCTGCAGTTCTGGGCGTGGGCGCAGAAGGACCGCGACGCCGCGTTTTCCGCCTACAACGCGCTGGTGGAAAAGGCGGGCACCGAGACCTTCGTCGATCTGGTCACCGGCGCCGGGCTGAAGAACCCCTTCACCGAAGGGTGCCTGGAGGACGTGGCCAAAGAGGTGGAAAAGGCGCTGCTCCAGTAGCCGCAAAGCGAAAAACCGGCCAAATGCCTCTGCCTTTGGCCGGTTTTCCCGCAAAACCCTTGCAAAGCGGGCGCTGTGGGTGGTATACTTCTAGAGCTAACGTCCTTGCTCCGCGCGCGACGCGGGGCCATCAGACCATGAGGAGGTGACTTTTCACATGAACAAGTACGAAGCGCTGTACATCATCCGTACCGACATCGAGGAATCCGCCATCAAGGAAACGGTGGACAAGTTCTCCGCCATCGTGGCCGAAAACGGCGGTACGGTGGAAAAGTGCGACGAATGGGGCAAGCGCCGCCTGGCCTACGCCATCGACTACAAGAACGAGGGTTACTACGTTCTGATGCAGTTCACCGGCGATTCCAGGCTGCCCGCCGAACTCGAGCGCAACTTCAAGATCAGCGACAACATCCTGCGCTATCTCGTGACCCGTCTGCCCGAGTGAGTGGACCGAGGTGCTTTGCATGAACAAGATCTGTCTCGTGGGCAATCTGACGATGGACCCTGAGCTGCGTACCACCGGCTCCGGCGTCAGCGTCTGCACGTTCAACATCGCAGTCAACCGCCGCTTTGCCAACCAGCAGGGCGAGCGGGAGGCCGACTTCATCCCCATCGTGACCTGGAGGGCCCTGGCGGACAATTGCGCCCGCTACCTTTCCAAGGGCCGCAAGGTGGCCGTGACCGGCTCTTTGCAAACCAGAAGGTATGAGGACAAGCAGGGCATCAAGCGCACCGCCTTCGAGGTGGTGGCGGATGACGTCGAGTTTCTGACCCCCGGCAAGGGCGAGGGCGGATCCGCGGAGCGCGGCTCTTCCCCTGCGCAGTCCGGCGGCGGGTACTACCCCTCCTCCGGATCGCCCTTTGACGACATCACAGGCTTCACCGAGATGGACGACTCGAACCTGCCGTTCTGACGCGTTCGAGAAGCTTTTACCACTGACTGGCCTTTTGGGCCGCTATTCGATAAGGAGGAACCAACATGGAAGAACGCAAGCAGCGTCCCCGCCCCCAGGGTCGCCGCCGCCGCAAGGTGTGCCAGTTCTGCGTGGACAAGATGAACATCATCGACTACAAGGACACCGCGCGCCTTCGCAAGTACATCACCGAGCGCGGCAAGATCATGCCCCGCAGGATGAGCGGCGTCTGCGCCCGCCACCAGCGCGACCTTGCCACCGCCATCAAGCGCGCGCGCATCGTCGCCCTGCTGCCCTACGTGGCCGACTGACCGCCACAGCCTTTCTTTGAGACGTTGGCACACCGCCCCGCATTTGCGGAGCGGTGTTTTGATATGCAAAAGCCGGGTTCTTTGCCCGCGGCGGCTGTGTTATCATTCTGACAACGCCCCAAAAGGCGCAAAAAGGCGCCGCGAACGGGCGCGTTTCCTACTGGGAGGGCTCGATGAACGTGGAAGGCTCGATGAAAACCAGGACCATCCGGGCGGGGGATACCGTCATCGCCGTGGTGGACAGCGGCGAAGTCCGCATCACAGGCGGCCAGTCCGCCCTGAACCTGATGATGACGTGCGCTGCGAAACCGGATGCCAGGCCGTCGTGCTCCGCAAGGAGGCGATTGTGCCGGCGTTCTTCGATTTGAGCGCCCGCATCGCCGGGGAGGTGCTGCAGAAGTTCGTCAATTACCGGATGCGGCTGGCCATCGTGGGCGATTTCGCCAAAGCCGGCCGGCCGCAAAAGGACTTCATGTTCGAGAGCAACTGCGGCAGGCACGTCTTCTTTGCCGCATCCGAAGGCGAAGCCGTTGAAAAGCTGAAGACGGCATCAGCTTGATGAAAGCGGCCGGGCGCGCAAAAGCCGCGCGCCTTTTTCATTGGCGCTACTCCGCCGCCTTGCCGTACTTGGGGATGGCCACGGTGACGGAATACTCCGTTTCGCTCTCCACCACGCGGCAGACCGCGTCGATGCCCGCGGCGCGCAGCTCCGCGCAGGCGCGCTTCATGGTGTTGACGTACAGCCGGTAGTCCCGCACCAGCCGCACCACCCTGCCCTTCTTGGGCTCCTGGCGCTCCTGCTCGAACTCCTTGAGCCGCTTTTCCACCATGCGCTCCACCAGCTTTTCGGTGTCCTTCACGGAGAGCAGGCCCTCCCGCACGGCGGCGACGGCGGCGAGCATATCCTCCTCGTTGGTCAGGCGAAGCAAAGCCCTCGCGTGCCGCTCCGTCAGTCTCGCCTGCTGCACCGCCTCCTTGACGGCGGGGGGCAGCCGCAGTACCCGGAGTTTGTTCGCCACGGTGGACTGGTTCCTCCCCAGCCTGTGGGCGAGCTCCTCCTGGGTGAGGCCGAACTGCTTCATCAGCGCGACGTAGCTTTCCGCCTCCTCGAAAAAGTGCAGGTTCTCCCGCTGGAGGTTCTCCACCAGCGCCATGCAGGCGGTGGTGGCGTCGTCCGCCTCGGTGACGACGGCGTCGATGTGGGTCATGCCCGCCATGCGGCAGGCGCGCCAGCGCCGTTCGCCGGCGATGAGCTCGTAGCCGCGGCGGGTGTAGCGCACCAGCACGGGCTGCATCAGCCCGTACTGGCTGATGGAGCGGGAAAGCTCCCGAAGCGACGCCTCATCGAAGGTGCGGCGCGGCTGATCCGGATTGGGCAGGATGGAGTCGATGGGCAGCGAGACCAGGCGGGGTTCTTCGCGGTCCTTCTGGCGGGTCTGTTTGAAGGGAAACATGCTCCGACCTCCGATTCCAAGTTCTGTTGACCGTACATATTCGCGCAATTGGGACAAGTGTTCTGCGGAAACAAATGCATTCCTGCACGGTTCGCAAAAGCAGCGTCCGTTCGACAAAAGCAGTAACGATTTTCGCTCTAAACATCGGCGATGACACTTTTTTGGCTTGGTTTCCCGCAAAAAAGCAGAAGCCCGGAACGCGTTTCCGGACTTTTTTCAATGAAGAACGCATTGCTTCGGGTTGCGGCTTCACCTTGCCAGTTCGAATTCCCAAAGCGAGTCGGAAAGCGGCTTTGTCACTCCGGTCCGCGCAAAACCGTGCCGCGCATAAGAGCGCGACGCCCGTTCGTTGCTGTTGAGCACCCACAGCCTCGGGCGCGCGTCGCACTGGAGCATCGCCAAGCGCAGCAACCGCGTGCCGTACCCTTTGCGCTGCTCCGAAGGCAAAACATAGATTTTCTATCAGGCTCCCCACACGGCGACAACGCTCACGGCCTGGCCGTCATACAGGATGAACCCCCTTTTCCCCGCGCCAGCTTCGCCTGGAGATACGCCGTCTGGCGCGCGGAGGTGTGGGCGGCGGCAAAGGCTTCCTCGCGGAAAGCCCGGCGGGATTCCTGCCAGGAACAAAACCCGCGTCCTTCAGGTTTTCGGGTGTGATGGGCACGATCTGCCTCCCAAAGGAAAACGGGGAAATCGGATACCGTTCCCCCGTTTTTGTGGCTGTGTTTGCAGGGTCGTTCTTAAAGCGGAAGGTCCAGCCGCTCCCAGGGAAGGTCGAGATCCGGCCTTCCGAAGTGGCCATAAGCCGCGGTCTGGGCGTAGATGGGCGCGCGCAGGCCCAGCCGCTCGATGATGGCCTCCGGCCTTAGGTCCACCTTCTCGAGGATGAGCCTGGCGATCTTCTCGTCCGGCAGGGCGCCGGTGCCAAAAGTGTCCACCATCAGGGACACGGGGCGCGCGACGCCGATGGCGTAGGCCACCTGAATCTCGCAGGTTTCGGCGAGCCCGCAGGCGACGATGTTCTTCGCCACGTGGCGCGCCGCGTACGCCGCGGAACGGTCCACCTTCGTGGGGTCCTTGCCGGAGAACGCCCCGCCGCCGTGGCGGGCGTAGCCGCCGTAGGTATCCGCGATGATCTTCCTGCCCGTCAGGCCCGAGTCCCCGTGGGGCCCGCCCACGACGAACCGGCCGGTGGGGTTGATGAGGAATCTGGTCTTCTCGTCCACCATCCTCTTGGGCAGCGAGGGCAGGATGACCTGCTCGATCATGTCTTTTTGGATCTGCTCCTGCTCCACCTCCGGCGCGTGCTGGGTGGAGAGCACCACCGTGTCCACCCTGATGGGCCTTCCGTCCTCGTATTCCAGTGTCACCTGGGCTTTGCCGTCCGGGCGCAGGTAGGGAATTTTGCGGGACTTTCTGGCCGCCGCGAGGGCGCGGGTCAGATTGTGGGCGTAGGAGATGGGCGCGGGCATGAGCTCCTCGGTCTCCCGGCAGGCGAAGCCGAACATCATGCCCTGGTCCCCCGCGCCGGTAGTGAAGCGGTCCTCGATGCCCTGCCTCGCCTCAAGGGAAGCGTCCACGCCGCGGGCGATGTCCGGCGACTGGCCGTGCAGCGCCACCAGCACCGAGCAGGAGTTGCCGTCAAAGCCGTAGGAGGCGTTGTCAAACCCCACGTTGAGGATCACGTCCCTGGCGATCTGGGCAATGTCCACATAGCAGCCGGTGGTAACCTCGCCCATCACGAGGCACAGCCCGGTGGTGACCGCCACCTCGCAGGCGACGCGGCTGTTGGGGTCGGCAGCGAGCATCGCGTCCAGCACGCTGTCGCTGATCTGGTCGCAGATCTTGTCCGGATGGCCTTCGGTCACCGACTCCGAAGTAAAGAATTTGCGTGGCATAAAAACTGGTTCCTCCAATTGCTTATTCCGAAAAGAATCGCCCCGTCAAAAGACAGGGCGCACAAACAAGGCACACACCCTATCTTGCGGGTTTCCCCGCGGGAATTGGCACCACGCCCGCAGCCGGCCATATCGGCTGCCAAGGCAGGTTGCCGCGGCTTCACAGGGCCCTTCCCTCCGCCGCTCTGGATAAGGCGATCTATTCGGTTGGTATCAGCGTATCAGTCTTTGGGCGATTCGTCAAGACTCGCGGGGCAGTTTGCCTGTTTGTTACCGGGCCAGAGGTTGTACTGCTCGGTGTTGGCGATGGCGGAGACGATGCGCTCCGCCGCGTCGTCCCGGATGACGTCCGACAATGTGGAAAGCAGGTTCTTCATCCTCTGGCGGTTGGTGTGGCCGTCCGCGGGGCAGAGGTTTTTCACCACGGGCAGGCCGAGCCTTTTCGCCGTCCCGATGATGTGCTTTTCGGGCACGAAGATCATCGGGCGGATGACCTTGATGTCCACCTTGTTCAAATACGTCACCGGCGAAAAAAGGTTCAGCCGCCCCTCGTACAGCAGGCTCATCAAAAAGGTTTCCGCCACGTCCTCCCGGTGGTGCCCCAGGGCGATCTTGCTGCAGCCGCGGGCCTTCGCCAGATTGTTCAGCGCGCCCCTTCTGAGCTTGGCGCACAGGGCGCAGGGGTTTTCCTCCTTGCGAAGGTCGAACACCACTTCTTTAATGTCCGTCATCACGAAGGTGTAGGGCACCTCCAGCTTTTCGCAAAAGGCCTTTACGCCGGAAAAGTCCATCCCCGGCCAGTTCATGCCCAGCGTAATGGCCTCCAGGGTGAAGGGCACGCGGCAGAACTTCCGGTAAAGGGCCAGGGCGTTCAGAAGCAGCAGGCTGTCCTTCCCGCCCGAAACGCCCACGGCGATGTGGTCCCCCGCCTGAATCATGTCGAAACGCTCGTCCGCCCGGCGTATGCATCCCAGTGTCTTTCGCATGGGTACCTCCCGCAATCCGTCCAAATCAAACCGCGCCGCGGCGGGCGGAAGGCGCAGCGACGCGCCGCACAAACCTACCGCAGCAACAGGTTTTATTATAATGAAAAATGCGCGCCTTCGCAATCCAAAAGGGCAAAACGGGCGGTTTTTCCAACAGCGCGCGCGCCATACTAATGCCATGAGCACCAGAAGGAAATGCGCGTGGCTGCTGATCGCCACGGGCGCGCTTGTCGCGCTGATCATCGGCGTCGGAAAGCTGTATTCCGCCGCCAGAAACCCCATCTCCGCCTTCGAGCGGGAAAAGGCCGGGCAGACCGGAAAATACCTTGCGGACAAGTACGGCTCCACCGCCGTCAGAAAGTCCCTGGAGGGCCCCGCCCTGCTGCTGGGCGCGCAAAGCTCCGGCGGGCAGAGCGGCCTTGAAAGGCCGCCCTCGCAGAACACCAGCCTGGGCAGCGGACATGGCAGCCCCCAGAACCCCGGCAGTTCCGGCTCCGCCCCCGCGCCTGAGCCCACCGTGGACCCGGCGGCGGCGCTGGGCGGCAGCAAGGTGGCCTTTGTGCTGCTTGGCATCGACTCCAACGAGGAGCGCGAGGAAAAAAAGATGGGCAGCCGCAGCGACGTGATGGTCGTCTGCGTGGTGGACATGGCCGCCCCCTCCTGCTCCCTGCTCACCGTGCCCCGGGACACCCGCGTCAAAATCCGCAAGCTGAACAGGTCCGGCGAGGTCAAGTCCACCCGGACGGACAAGATCAACGCCGCCTACGCCTACGGCGGCGGGGACCCGCACATCATGTGCGAAAACGCGCTGTTCGCCCTGAACACCCTGCTGGGCACCGACCTTTACTACTACGCCGCCATGGACATGGACGGCATCGGCCCCCTCACCGAGGCGGTGGGCGGGGTGACGGTGACGCTGCCCGCGGACATCGAGGGCGTGGGCAGGGAGGGCCAGACCGTCACATTGGACGGCGAAACCGCCTACACCTACGTGCGCAAGCGCAAGGGCGTGCAGGGGGGAAGCGATTTGATGCGCACCGCGCGGCAGCAGATCTTCCTCAAGGCACTGGCAAAGCGCATCAAGGAGCTGGGCGTTTCCGCCATCCCGGCGCTCTGGGGCACCATGGCGGAACGGGTGACCACCAACCTCTCGCTGACGCAGATGGTGGCGCTGGGCACGGTGCTTTCGAACATCGACACCGACGCCATCGAGGCCTACACCCTGCCCGGCAGGTCCAAAACCATCGACGGGACGAGCTATTACATCGCGGACAGGGACGAAACGAGGAAGCTCGTGCAGGCGCTGTTCAGCGAATAGCTATAAACACGGGTTTTCCCGCATATATTTACCAAAACGATGTGCGGGAGGACAAATCCATGGCTACGTATATCATCGCGCTGCGGCCGGTTTTCGGGCGCGCTTCCGGCCTTGTGCGGGTCGGCCCGGACGGGGCGCGGTTTTCCCTGCGGGGCGTGAGCTTCGGCCGCGCGCACCTGATTCTGCAAAACGGCCGGACGCGCTCCGCCAACGTCCGCCCCACCCCCGGGGGCGGCACGGCGTTCATACCCCTTCGGGCCAGGGAATTTCCCCTGGGCGCGGCGGTGACCGTCCGCGGCGTCGTGGTGCTCATCGGCACCACCGGCACGCGGGCATCGGACATTCTGGAAAGGGCCCGCCAGCTCGCGGCAGACCCCGAACAGCGGCGGGCGGAGGAGGCCGGCTACGCGGAGGAAATCACCGAAACCCCCGCCGGCGCAGAGCTGTCCGGACTTACGGAAAAGGCCCCGCCTTTGCAGGCTGAACGGGCGCCTTCGCCCGTTGAGCCGCCCGCGGCCCCAAAGCAGACGCCGCCGGCCCAGGATTTGGAAAAACCCGAGGCCTTTGCGGCGATGGCGGCGAAGGAGGAGCCCTTCCTCATGCCCCAGCCGCCGATGGCGCAGGTGGAGCCGCCTGAACGGCCGGTTTCCTCCCCCGAACGGGCGGAGCCGCCGGCGGGCAAGCCGCCGGCGGGCAGCCAGGAAATCCTGCAGAAGTGGCAGATGACCCGGGACGAGCCGGAAACCGCGGCAAAGCCCCCCGAGGCGGCGCTCAACCGGAAGGAGACGACCCAGCCGCTCATTCGGGAAGCCTTCATCCCATCCGGGCCGGCAAAGCAGGCGGAAGCGCCCGCCGCCCGGAGCGCTCCCGAAGCGGAACAGGGCTGCGCGGCCTGCACCGAGGAGGAGCGGGGCGGCATGATCGCCTCCTTCATGATGGAGCAGGAGGCGCCGCCGGCAGCGTCCCAAGTGCAGGCATCCCCGCGGGAGGCGCCCGGGGAAAGCGCCCCGCAAGGTGAAAGCCGCGACTTCATGGAGGCCTCGCCCCACGCCTTTTATCAGCCCATTCTGGATGACGACGACTGGAACATCCCGTCCGCCGCGTCCGGCGAAACCCGCCCCATGCTGGGCAGGCGGCTGGGGGTGTTCTCCAACGCCTTCCCCGGCGACTGGCCGCGGGTGAACTGGCAGGTCTTCTCCCATCCCGGCGGCACGCACCTGCTGCGCGCGCGCCTTGAGGACCGGGAACTCTACGCCATCCCCGCCCGGCCCTCCGCCACCCCGCCGGCGGGCATCCCCGCCACGGCGCGGTACTGCGTCAGCCGCACGGGGCAGGGGTACTGGGTGTTTTAGGCTGGCAAAGCAAGAACGGCATCCCGAAAGATGCCGTTCTTTGCTTTATTAAGGGATACATTGGCTTATTTTACCTCACAGGTCTACCCGCTCGAACAGCTTGATCGCCCGTTTTAAGGACAAGGCTGTCACGGCGGCGTACACCGCCAGCCCCGCAGCGAAGATTGCCCAGTGCTTGGGCCAGATGTCCCCGCTTGGGTCTGCGGTTGCGTTCAAAAAGGCCAGACCCGGCAGGTGGTGCAGCATTTCCGCCGCGGCGACGAGCATAAACGCCGCGGTCATAAAGGCGATATACGGCTTTCCGAACTTCCAGCCTGTTTTGAAAAAGCCGGTCAGGAAGATGCCGTTGAACGCCGCAAAAACCATGAGGCACCACGCGAGGTACACCGGATTGGCATTCATCATGAAGTTTTCGGCGTACACCCGCGAATTACCCAGATACGCCATGCGAAGAATGGTGAACACCAGCGAGACCGGAGGTGGGCTCGTCCAGAATCAAAAGATCCGCGCCGTGGGAAAGCGCCAGCGCCAGATTCAGCTTGACCTTCATCCCCTGAGAGAGTTCCGAGGGGGTCTTGTCCTCGTCCAGGGAAAACGGGTCCAGATAGCGGCGGCAGGCGGCGGCGTCCCAGCCTTACGGCCTCGATACTGTGGGTGCCTTTCTTCTATATTGTTCTACTCTTCTCACTTTCTAAATATAAATAGATACTCATGTGCAATCAGCAAAAAGTTATATTTAATCCTGACAATAGATTTCAGTTGATCTAACAGCCAAAAGCAAAGGAATACATTTCAACACTTCCGGATATTTTTTGATAAGAAACTCGAAATCCTCCTTGATGTTTTTTGAGCCAATAAGTGAGTTTAATATGTTGAGCTCAACCTTTATACCATCAATATTACGATGAACTTTATCAAAATCAATGTAATAACCATAATCAGCAATGCTGTCACGGAAACCGGATATCCATGTGTTAAAATTGCGCTTCATTTCTTGATACCACCTGTCAGAAATTTGAGATTATCAACTCCTTGATTTTACCCCGCGCCTTACTGTTACAGTTAATCATGCGGGATGCTTCAACCCGTTTTATGTTGTAACCAGAATAGATTCTTTCAAAGAAATCGTCTTCTGTATCGGAGTTTTGGGGATCGGAATTGCTAACAACAATCTTTGCACCTTTTCGGTGCATTTTATCAACAAATTTGGCAAGCTTAATCTGTTCCTCATCGTTAAACAAATTTTCGGTATACGCCGTAAAGTTTGATGTTTCGGTAATAGGACGGTAAGGCGGATCGAAATAAGCAAATGTATCTGCACCTATAAAGCTTTCGGACTCCCTATAATCACCACAAATTATTTTCACTTTTTGCAGCTTATTTGAAACTGTCCGAAGATTTTCTTCGTCACAAATAAGCGGGTTTTTATAAGCCCCCATAGGGACATTGAATAAACCCTTTTTGTTTACACGATATAACCCATTAAACAAGTTTTATTGAGAAATATCATGAGCGTAGCCTTTTCAATATTTACACTTTCATTACCGTTAAGCTTCAAATGGTTGAAACGCGCACGCTTTGCCAAGTAATATGCCTTGCGAGATCCAGTATCCATCGGCAGAAACTCATTCTGCATAACACTTAGCATGGCAATTATCGCATCAACGTTTTCCCTTATCATCCGATAAGTATTGATAAGCTCGGCATTGATGTCGCTGATATAAACCTCTTTCAAATCATACTTACTTAAAATGTCAAACAGCACTGCACCGCCGCCTACAAAAGGCTCGGCATATTTGGTTATTTTTGCCTCTTCAAAAGGATAATACTTCGCAATTTCCTGCAAAAGCTGCCCTTTCCCGCCTGCCCATTTTAAAAAAGGCTTAACTTTTTCGTCGCTCTTTTTGCATCTGGCACTTTTTACATCAACCGGCTTCTCTGCGGTGATAGGGATAATACACATGTTACCATCCATTGCGTCGTTTGTTCTTCCTTCAGAGCAAAGAACGGCAACACGTTTTTGTGAAATTCCCCATTTATCAGCAGCCTCTTTGGCGGAAACATATTCCATAAAATCCTCTCCTGTGTACAATCAACATTCATTTTATTATATTCTAAGGTCTCGAATAATAGCAATACTAACCCTAGCAAGGCTAGAAAGCATCCGAGCTTACTAACATGCTGTTATCGTGGTCATGCTGAAGAAAAAATGAAATGACGATATTAGCCGCAAGAACTACGGAAAGCGGCAGCGTTATTAATATACAATAAAAATTATAAATCCCGTCTATTTAATGGTGCCTTCGGACCAGTCTTGTGAAGCTTTATAGGCCGGCAAACATAAAAAGGCTAACTGGCTATTGGAAGCACGTCTCCAAAAGTTCAGTTAGCCTGGAAGGGAACTTAAGCGGCGAAAAAGCCGTACTTTGAGTCTTTTTATAAAACTATTCCCACTCAATCGTCCCCGGGGGTTTGGTGGTGATGTCGTACACCACGCGGTTGCAGCCGGGCACTTCGTTGATGATGCGGTTGGAGATTTTGCGCAGAAGCGGGTAGGGGAGTTCCGCCACT
>Ga0134092_1000869_pt1 | contig 28836 bp, 28 predicted proteins | sample 3_6taG_FD_94454 | JGI IMG/M metagenome (GOLD analysis project Ga0134092, IMG submission 94454) | Switchgrass degrading microbial communities from high solid loading bioreactors in New Hampshire, USA - 3_6_20_6_A3 metaG | ecosystem: Engineered > Bioreactor > Semi-continuous > Anaerobic >... | reverse complement strand
TTTAATGATACAATTTTCTGCATGAGGACTTGCTCCTTTCTGGGAGATAATTTGTTTTTAGCAGAAACATTGTACCAGAAAGTGTGGCAAGTCCTCAATTTTCATTTAACTTTACAAAACGAACTAATTATCAGGGAGAATTGAAAATGACAATGGAATGGGATAACAAAAGATATTATAATTTAAACTACTTTCTAAGACAAAAATTCGGTGAAAAGGTGATGAAGATATCTCTTGATGCTGGTTTTACCTGTCCAAACAGGGATGGCACCAAGTCAAAAGGTGGGTGCATATTTTGCAGTCCAAGAGGATCCGGTGATTTTACCATGGAGACTGATGACCTGTCAAAGCAGTTTGACGAGGCTAAGGCAATGATGAATAAGAAGTGGAAAAATGGAAAATACATTGGATATTTTCAGGCCTATACAAATACCTATGCTCCTGTTGAAGTATTAAAGGAAAAATACTATACAATATTAAACAAGGAAAATATAGTAGGCTTAGCTATCGCCACAAGACCAGATTGCCTGCCTGATGATGTGCTGGAACTCTTAGAGGAGTTGAATAGTAAAACATACTTATGGGTGGAACTGGGCTTGCAAACCATAAATGAAGAAACTGCTGAGCTCATCAACAGGGGATATCCTTTGGAGACATATATTAAAGCAGTAGAAGAGTTAAAAAAGAGAAATATAGATGTTGTTACCCATTGTATACTGGGATTGCCGGGAGAGACTAGAGAGGATATGCTGAAGACAGTGGATTTTGTAGCAAATACAGGTACTCAGGGAATTAAGCTGCACCTTCTGCACCTGATGAGAGACACTCAAATGGTAAAACTCTATGAACAGGGAAAGCTTAGGCTCATGGAAAAAGATGAATACGTTGATTTGATAGTGGATTGCCTTGAAAGGCTTCCGTCAAATATGGTCATCCATAGGCTTACAGGTGACGGTCCAAGAGCTACATTGATAGGACCCAGGTGGAGTCTTAATAAGTGGGAAGTACTGAACTCTATAGATGACAGGCTGGTAGAAAGAGATACATGGCAAGGAAAGAAGTTCAGCTTATAGCTGAATTTCCTTCCCAGATTTTACATCTATATATTTTTTCTGAGCATCCTTGAAGGCTACTAATATGGCTTTTTGAGATGAGCCCAGGTATCTTTTTTCTATCTCAGCCTTCAACTGGTCAAATTCACATCTCATGCTTTTCCCTATAAATATGGTTTTTATGAATTCGTTGGTCAAAGGAAGTATTGAATTGCACTCTACATCAATTATTTTCTCAGTTTCATTATCTACAACAAAAGCAATGAAAAATGATCCATAAACATGGGTAATTGGGTTATTTTGCTGTGATTTGGAATTTCCTACAATATAGGTGGTATTAGTTGTATATTTCACTGTTAATCTCCTCCTCATTGTATAAACTATCATAAAGTTAACTTATATTCAATATTGCCGTAATGAGAAAAAAGATAGAGGAATTTTTTAAAATATATAGAATTTATACATTGAAGATTTTGATATCCTCATTGGCATCAATTGAGCTAATGAATTATCAAGTTCGTTCTTTATGTCGCATCATTTATCTTTCGTAAATGAAATTCGGCAGGGAAGGTTATGACAACTTTTTCTCCGAATTTTTTTGATTTATAAAACTAATAATGCAGGAGGTGTCTATATGAATAATAAGCTGGCATTAACAAAGAATAGTGTGATTCCTTTAAAACTGAAGCCTTCCTTCGATAGCGAAGTTGCAGACGAAAGCTTGTATGGCATGGTTCTGGAGTTAAAAGAAGAAATTGGCAGCGGCTGGTATAGAGCAAGAACCCATTATGATTATGAAGGCTATGTTCACGAAAGCAATATACTAATAGATAATGAAAGAGCATTGGAATGGTCAAAGATTGCTGATCACTATATAAATCATAATATAGCTGATGTAATGGCAGAGCCCAAATATCAAAGCTACCAGCTTATAACTCTTACAAGAGGAGCGTTCATTCATCTTACAGGAAAAGAAAAAGACAGATGGTGTGAGGTTGAACTAATTGACAAAACAAAGGGTTGGGTACAGAAAGAATTCTGCAAAAAAATGCCCAGTTTTGACCTGGATAAAGAAGAGGAAGAAGTCAGAAAGAGCATTCTTGAGACAGGGTTTTTATACCTTGGCACACAATACAGATGGGGCGGCAAAAGTCCTATGGGAATAGACTGCTCTGGTTTTGTATCAATGGCATACATGCTTAATGGGATAATCATATACAGAGATGCTAAATTAAAAGAAAAATATATGAAGAAGATACCACTGGAAGAAGTAAAACCTGCTGATGCCTTGTATTTTCCTGGACATATAGCAATGTATATTGGAGATGGAAAGTATATTCACTCTACCGGAAGTTCAGGAAAAGTAGTGATTAACAGTCTTAATCCTGAAGATGAGGACTACAGAGAAGACCTCCATAAATCCCTATATGCGGTTGGAACTGTGTTTGGCAGGTAGATATTAACATTGTGTAAGCCCATAAGGGCTTCTTTTTTTGAGTATTTGTAACTATATACTAATTAAAGGTCTTTATGCTATTATTTAGATGAGGACAAACTATTTTTAGTAAGGTGATAAATATGAAGGCTCTTCATATTGATGATGAGTACATAAAAAAGAATAAAATACCTATTCTAATATATACACCTGAATGGATACAGCTCTTTTCGAATTTTAAGTCAAGGAGCATGGAGAAAACAGTAAATAAGCTGGAAGAACTTTTATCCAAGGAAAAAAGGCTTGAGCAGGAGTATAAGGATCTGGAGAGAAGAAAAAAGGTTTTGATAAACAAGATTCTCCATCTTTCAAATGAGCTGAACGAGAGCAAAAATGATGCATTCATTGAACATTTGGATGAAGCACAAAATGAGATGCTGCAGATTAATAATAGATTACCGAAAATAATGGAGGAACTGGAAACTCTACCAACTGCAATAAATCAGCAGAATGCCATATTGCTTCGTGAAACTGTGAAAAGAACTTATGAGCTTATCAATGAAAATCAGCTGGAAGTAGAGAAAACTCAGCAAGAAATCAACAGGATGAGAGAAACCCTGATGGCATTGATTGAGAAAAAGGTGGATATGGAAGAAAAAGTAAAGAGGCTTTATTCATACCTCCATAGCATAGTAGGTGCAACAGAAATGGAGGAACTGGATGAAAATTTGCTTATAGATAAATAATATTGACAAATATGAAATTTTGCGCTAAAATCACATACAATATTACAAAAGCGAAGAATGGGAGTAGTAGAGGAATTCGAAACTTATAGAGAGCCATGGCCGGTGGAAAATGGCAGTTTTCAATCTTCGAACTCGCCCAGGAGCTGCTGCCTGAATGAAGTAAGGTATGACGGTACCCGCCGTTATAGGGTTAGAGTGGATTATGTCTAATAATCAATTAGAGTGGTACCGCGGATTCCCCGTCTCTTTCCTGGAGACGGGTTTATTTATTTTTACTTATTCTTCTTAATTTTATCAAAAGGGATGGAGGATGGACATGTATAATGTAGAAGTAGATAGGAAATGGCAAAAAAAATGGGAGGAAACAAAGCTGTATAAGTTTAATCGTGATAGAGTAGATAAGAAGCTATATTGCCTTGAAATGTTTTCCTACCCATCCGGTGCAAATCTGCATGTAGGGCATTGGTATAATTTCGGACCTACAGATTCCTGGGCCAGATTCAAGAGGCTCCAGGGCTATGAAATATTTCAACCTATGGGTTTTGATGCCTTTGGTCTTCCGGCAGAGAATTATGCCATAAAGACAGGTATACACCCTCAGGATTCAACCATGAAAAATATCGAGACCATGGAGAAACAGCTTAAAGAAATGGGAGCCATGTTTGATTGGGATTATGAGGTAATAACATGCCTTCCCGAATACTATAAATGGACTCAGTGGATGTTCTTGCAGCTCTATCATGCAGGTCTGGCTTACAGAAAGGAAGCGCCTGTAAACTGGTGTCCCAGCTGTCATACAGTATTGGCCAATGAACAGGTAATTGACGGACATTGCGAGAGATGTGACTCTGAAGTAACAAAGAAGAATTTGACCCAATGGTTCTTTAAAATAACTGCTTATGCAGAGGAGCTTTTGGAAAAGTTGGATGAGCTGGATTGGCCTGAGAAAACAAAGAAAATACAAAAGAATTGGATAGGCAAGTCAGAAGGTGCAGAAATAGAATTTAAAATAGAAAATACAGATATTACATTCAGAGTATTTACTACCAGAGCTGATACGTTGTGCGGTGTAACATATGTTGTATTGGCTCCGGAAAATGAAATAGTGGATAAGATAACTACTGATGAATGCAGGAAATCTGTAGAAGAATACAAAGAGTGGGCTAAGAAACAGACTGAAATTGACAGATTATCAACAACAAGAGAAAAAACAGGTGTATTCACAGGAGCTTATGCTATACATCCAATAACAGGTGAGAGAGTGCCTGTCTGGATAGCTGACTATGTACTGGCAACCTATGGTACAGGATGCGTAATGGCTGTTCCTGCTCATGATGAAAGAGACTATGAATTTGCAGTTAAGTTTAATCTGCCTATTGTAAGGGTTATTGACTCTGCTGATGGAAGCGATGCTCCGTTGCCCTATGTTGAATATGGAGTTTTGGTTAACAGCGGCAAATATAATGGTATGAAATCTGAAGATGCAAGATTTAAGATTGTTGAAGATCTGGCCAAGGAAGGAAAGGGAGAAATTAAGGTAAATTACAGATTGAGAGACTGGCTGGTATCAAGGCAGAGATATTGGGGTTCTCCTATTCCTATCGTATACTGCGAACACTGCGGTACAGTACCGGTACCTGAGAAAGATCTGCCTGTACTGCTTCCGTATAATGTTGAATTTACACCAGATGGTGAGTCACCCTTAAAGAAATGTGAAGAGTTTATAAATACCACATGTCCAAAATGCGGAGGTCCGGCAAAGAGGGATGCAGATACTTTGGATACATTTGTATGCTCATCCTGGTACTATCTGAGATATCCAGACAATAAAAATGCTGATGAACCCTTTGATAAGGAATGGATAAACAAGATGCTTCCTGTGGATAAATATGTTGGCGGTGCAGAACATGCGGCGATGCATCTATTATATGCCAGATTCTTTACAAAAGCTCTCAGAGACTTAGGATATCTCAAATTTGATGAACCATTCTTGTCCTTGAGACATCAGGGAGTAATATTGGGACCTGACGGCAATAAGATGAGCAAATCCAGGGGAAATGTTATTTCACCCGATAGCTATATAAGTGAGTATGGTTCTGATGTATTCAGATTATATCTTATGTTCGGATTTGCTTATGAAGAGGGAGGTCCATGGAGTGACGGAGGAATAAAAGCTGTTGCAAGATTCCTCAACAGAGTGGAAAGAATTGCTGAGAGAGTAATTGAGCTTAGAAATACAAAGAGCCATAACCATATGTCATCAGCTGAAAAGGAATTGAATTATGAAAGACACAGAGCAATAAAAGAAGTGGAAACAGACACAGAGGAATTCCATTTCAACACAGCCATAGCAAGAATGATGGAGCTTCTGAATGCCTTGTATAAATACGACCAGGAAGTAGAAGAAAAGAATGTAACCTTCTTCGAAGAAGTAGTGGCTGATTTGCTGAGGATATTATCTCCTTTTGCACCTCATTTTGCTGAAGAAGTTTGGGAGCAGCTAGGTTATGAGTATTCCATATTTAATCAATCCTGGCCTAAATGGGATCCAAAGGCTTTAGTTAAGGATGAGGTGGAAATAGCTGTTCAGGTAAACGGCAAGGTAAAATCCAGGATGATGGTACCATCAAATGCTGATAACAAGGAGATAGAGGATATTGTTTTAGCCGATGAAGAGGTTAAAGGCTTTATAGAAGGAAAGCAGATAGTAAAAGTCATTGTAGTAAAAGGCAGATTGATAAATATAGTAATAAAATAATGATTTAATGGGCTGTAGCAACAGCCCACTATTTTTTGGAGGATAATTAAGCCAGATGTAGAATATTATCCATAATATAGATAAGCAACGGAGGGGTAATATGATTATATTTGGAGTGGGAACAGATATTGTTGAGATAGAAAGAATAAAGAAAGCTATGGAGAGATATCCGAGATTTGTTGAAAGATTGTTTACCATAGATGAATTGACTTATCTTGAAAGCAAGGCGTTGAAACCACAACATGTGGCAGGCGGTTTTTCCGCCAAGGAGGCTGTGCTTAAATCCATGGGCACTGGACTTAGGAATTTTAAATGGAAGGAAATTGAAATAATCAGAGATGCGAAAGGAAGGCCTTTTGTCAGATTATATGGAAAGGCTAAAGAGTATGCAGATCATAATTATATAGGAGATATACATATTAGCATTTCCCACAGCAGGAACTATGCTACAGCGACTGCCGTGGCTGAGGTTTCCATTGAAAAGAGGTGGATGGATATTGAGAGTATGCTTATCGGAACAAATGCGGAAGGCCGACGAAGTATCAATTAAAGACTTTAATATTCCTGGAATAGTCCTCATGGAAAATGCTGCCTTAGGTATAATTAAGGAAGTTGAGAAAGATATTTGCAATGGAATACTGCCAAAAAAAGGTCATACCAGCATAATATGCGGAACCGGGAATAATGGCGGCGATGGATTTGCAGTAGCAAGGCATCTGGCATCGATGGATTGGGATGTGGAGGTTTTTATTTGTGGTGATAAAAGCAGAATAACCGGTGATGCACTGACTAATCTGCAGGTAATCAAGAAGCTGAATATGCCTATATACGTAATAGAAGATCCAGATATGGTTGAGCTTGACAGAAGTCTTTCCAGAAGCCAACTTATTATCGATGGGATGCTGGGGACCGGTTTCAGAGGAAGGCTTAGGGGCAATTATGAAGCAGTTGTAGAAAAAATAAACAAACAGCATAAATTCGTACTGTCAATAGATAATCCAACAGGTTTGAATTGTGATACCGGATTTGCCGAGGAAAGCTGCATCAAGGCGGATAAGACGGTTACACTGGGATTGCCTAAGATAGGACTTGTTATAAATGACGGACCATATTATTGCGGAGAATTAAGCGTATGCGGCTTATCAATACCTGAAGAGGTTTATGAGAGTATTGGAATCAGAAGGTTCTTAACAGAAATTGATGATTTGAGAAGCTTAATTAAGCCAAGGAAGTTGAATAATCATAAAGGAAGCTTCGGGAGGGTGTTCATTGCAGCTGGTTCCAAAGGTATGGAAGGCGCTGGTTTATTGGCTGCTAAGGCTGCGTTGCGGAGTGGAGCAGGCATTGTTGAGCTGGCAGTACCAGAGGGTGCATTTGATGCAGTCAGAGGGAAGATACCTGTGTTGATAACCCGAGGATTATCCGATGATGGAGAAGGATGTTTATCTTTCAAATGCTGTGAAGAAATACTATTTGAAGCAGAGAAAGCTTCCGTGCTTTTGATTGGTCCAGGGATAAGAACTACCCAACAGGTGAAAGAAGCAGTAGCTAATACAATAATTAATTGCTCAAAGCCATTAGTTCTTGATGCAGATGGATTAAATGCCATATCTGATGAGCCTGAGATTTTGCTTAAAAGACCAGAAACTACAATTATAACACCTCATCCAGGTGAAATGGCCAGACTTATGGATGTAAGCACCAGTGAAATCCAGCAAAATCGTCTGGAAGTTGCGGAGAACTTTGCTAATAAATATAAGGTAATAGTTGTGCTAAAAGGATATAGAACAATTATTGCTGCACCCTGGGGAGAAACCTGGATAAACCCGACAGGCAATCCAGGTATGGCAACAGCAGGATCAGGAGATGTGCTGGGTGGAGTGATAGCAAGTTTTATAGCACAAGGTATGAGTCCTATGGAGGCTGCTGTATGTGGAGCATATATTCACGGAGCTGCAGGGGACAGAGCAGCAGAAAAATTTGGACAATGGGGAATGGTTGCTTCTGACATAATCAAATATATACCGCATACAATTATGGATATAGGGGGAATGTAGAGGAGGTCTTTAATGCTGCAAAAAGCCTTATCCATAATTATCATTGTTTTTTTGATAATCACAGGATGTTCGGCTTCTATACCCAGCGCTGAAAAAATATTGAAAAAGATGGAAACCGCAGAAAGCTATAGCTGTGAGGCCAAGATGGCAGTAAAGAACAACAAAAGCATATTTTACTATAATTTGAAACAGTACTATAAGCAGCAAGGGAAATTTAGAGTAGAATTCTATGACGATTATGGCAAGCTTAAACAAACAATGATATATAACAATGGACAATGCGCTATTTATCACGCTAACATAGATAAACCCTTTAAGACACAGAATTTTGCAGATACAAAAGAGCATAACTCATTTATTTCTGCTTTTTTGACCAGTTATAGAAATGACCCTGAAGCAAAATGGATTAAGGAAAAAATAGATGAAGAAGAATACTATGTTTTTCAGTGCAGAGTAGAAAATGAAAACCGATATTTCAGAAGAGCATTATTATTTGTAAATATAAAAAATGCTCAACCAAAGTTTCTTCACATATTTGATAAGGATGATTCTAAGATTATGGAAGTAAAGTACAATAATTTCAAATATAATGATTCACTGGATGATTCCTTATTTAATATGGAATAAAATTTTAAAAATTTAAGAAAAGAACAGAAGCAAGTGCTATAATGTTATTGAAAATGCAAAGGAGGGGTTTGTGATGTACGATTTGAATCTGGTAAGACCTGCTTGGGCAGAAATAAATTTAGACAATCTGGCCAATAATATGAAGGAAATAAGAAGGCTTACGGATGAAAAGGCTCAAATAACTGCTGTAATCAAAGCTGATGGCTATGGGCACGGGGCAAAATACATAGCTCAAACTTTGCTTGAAAACGGAGCGGACAGATTTGCTGTAGCTGTATTGGATGAAGCATTGGAATTAAGAAATTACGGAATTACTGTTCCTATACTTGTATTGGGTTATACACAGCCTGAGAGAGCTAAAGCCATTGTGGAAAATAATATTGAACAGGCAGTATACTCCTATGAGTTGGCTAAAGCGCTGTCAGATGAGGCAGTAGAGCAGAACAAGGAAGTAAAGATTCACATTAAAGTGGATACAGGTATGGGAAGAATAGGCTTTAGGTGCGAAGAAAGCGCGATTGAGTATATAAAGAAGATACATGAACTGCCAAATTTGACTATAGAAGGAATGTTTACTCACTTTGCAATAGCGGATGAGAAGGACAAAACCTTTACAGAAGAACAGTTCAGCAAATTTATGTGGATTGCCAATAGATTGGAAGAGGAAGGCATAAAGATTAGTTTGAAGCACTGTGGAAATAGCGCAACTATAATCGACTTGCCAAAAATGCATCTGGATATGGTCAGAGCCGGAATAATACTGTATGGCCTGGCACCTTCCCAGGATGTGGAACTGGAAAAAATAAACCTGAAACAGGTAATGTCCCTAAAAGTAAGAATAACCCATGTTAAGGAAATTAATCCGGGAGAAAGCGTCAGCTATGGAAGGAAATTTATTGCATCAAGGAAGTCCAAAATAGCATCATTGCCTATAGGATATGCAGACGGCTATACAAGGATGCTTTCCGGAAAGGCCGAAGCATTAGTAAATGGAATTAAGGTACCTGTAGTGGGAAGAATTTGCATGGATCAATGCATGATAGATGTAACAGGCATTGAGGATGTAAAAGTAGGAGATGAAGTAGTATTATTCGGAGAGCAGAACGGCTCCTTTATATCAATAGATGAAATAGCAGAGAAACTAGGAACGATAAATTATGAAGTTGTATGCATGATAGGAAAAAGAGTTCCGAGAGTATATGTAAAAGAAGGGAAAATAGTAAATATTGTAAATTATATATCCCCCTATGAAGAGTAATACTGAAAAGACAAGATCATGGGAAATTTTATATATGGCACTTATGTAAAAGCTGGTATATAATAGTCTATATATGGTTAGCATAAATTCAGAATCATGTTGTCTTGAGGACGAATATTTTATTATTTTTATTCATACATATTGGATAAGACAATAGATAAACCTGGAGGTGCTAGTGTGGCTGAGTGTAAAAGAATAGTGGTCAGTTTGCCTGATAGCCTTTTGAAAGAAATTGATAATGCAGTATGTTTGGAGCAATGCAATAGAAGTGAATTTGTGAGGAAAGCCATGAAATTTTATATTAGAGAAATTAAAAGAATAAATTTTATTGAAAATATGAAAAAAGGTTATCAAGAGATGACTGAAATAAATCTTGCACTAGCAGAGATTGGGCTTACTGCTGAATATGAGACTATTTGCAGGTATGAATCAAGGCTTGCGGAGTGTGAATGAAGTGGTTGTAAGAAGAGGCGACATTTTCTACGCAGATTTAAGCCCCGTTGTTGGTTCAGAGCAGGGAGGCGTGCGACCTGTTCTTGTTATTCAGAATGATATAGGCAATAAATATAGTCCTACCATTATTATTGCAGCAATAACATCGCAGATTAACAAGGCTAAGCTTCCTACTCATATTGAAATCAGCGCGGAAGAATATGGTCTTACCAAGGATTCCGTTATTTTATTGGAGCAAATAAGAACTATTGATAAAAAAAGATTAAAGGAAAGAGTAGGACATCTTTCTGATGAATTAATGAAAAAAGTTGATGAATGCATCCAAATAAGCTTTGGGTTAACTGACTATACAATTTGAGCCATCGGGGACGGTTCTCCGTGGCTCTTTTTGATTTGTCAAATTCCCTTACTGTTTTTTCCAATATTACAAATCTGTAAAATATACAGGAATTTCTATTAATATGGCGAATAGTAGTTGATATAGAAAAAACGGGAAACAGGAGGAAATTTGATGAAAATTAGTTTTACAATTACAAGAACAAAGATAGCAATAATAACAACAGCACTTATTTTATCAATATTTATTATTATTGGATCAGCAGATGGTGTTATTCCCGGTTCGGAGCAGGACCCCTTGGTAACATTAAGCTTTGTCGAAAAGAAAATTGAGCAGATTAAATATTATATAGATTCCATTACTCAGGGACTTAGCGGTGAAGTTTCAAGCTACGCAGCCACTCTTGCAAAATATCAGGAACAGCTCAATCAAAAGGATGCGGAAATTCAGGAATTAAGAAAGAAAGTTGAAGATGCTCTTACTTTTAAAGTGGTCCAGTTGAATAAAGGACAGTCACTTATTGCAGGAGAAGGTGCTGAAATCATAATCAGGTCAGGCAAGGTGATTGCTTTGTATGGGACTAACGGAGGATTGTCTGATATAACATCCGCAAAGGACCTTAAAGAAGGAGAAGCCATAGTCAATAATCATATGCTAATCGCCTCAAGGAATGATGGAAGAGGTGTAAAGGCAGAATCAGAAGTATATCTGATAATCAAAGGCGGCTATATTTTGAAGTAAACATGAAAAAAGCAATGGGGATGTTTCTGCATAATCAATCTCCATTGCTTTATGGTTTTTTGAGATTATCTTCTTATCACAGTATTTCTGCCTAAACTCTTTGCTGTATAAAGAGCACCATCTGCCTTTTCTATATAACTGTCTATGGAATGACCTGAAAAGTCAGTGATGATAGTATATCCAATGCTTATAGTCACATTATATTGCTTTCCCTTATGCGTATAGCAGATATTTTCATTTTCCACTCTATATCTAAGTTGCTCAGTAATATCGTGTATAGTTTGCAAGTCGGTGTTTTCAATAATGCAAAGGAATTCTTCTCCTCCATAGCGGCCTACAAAGCCATTGGCTTGTACAACTTCTCCTAGTAAAATATTAGAGATCTTATGGAGACAGATATCACCAAAAGCATGGCCCATGCCATCGTTTATCCACTTAAAATGGTCTATATCAATAATCATAATAGCATGGCACTTACCTCTTTCTGGGTTCTCAAGGGAGCTAAGCTTCCTTTCAATGCTTCTTCTATTGGGCAAATCTGTCAATGTATCAAAATAAGCCTGTTTTTCTAGCATAGAGTTTTGCTTTTTCAACAATTCTATTATTTTTTTGCTTTCATTATACTGAGACTCTATGATTTCATCCAATATGTTATCTGGAGGCGTTTTCTCCGTTTCTTCATTTTCAAGTTTTAACATCTCTAACTTTTGTATAAGATTTAAAGAATCAGAATTTATCACTAGATAGTGGTAGTTGGTAAAATGCTCCAGAGCCTTTTTGTAATCATTAATCAAAAAATAATAATCATGGAGACACTTTTCAATTTCAGCCAGCTTTTTGTCTGCTCCGATTATGGAGGCTAATGTGCGGGCTTGTTCCAGTATAGGGAGTATTTCCTGGTTTCCTAATAATTTTTCCAAGTCATATATTTTAAGCAATGTCTCTACCAGATAAAACTTATTATCTATCTTCTCAAATGCTTCCTTAGCTTTCAATAAATAGCTCTTAGCAATATCCAAGTCCATCTTCTTCAAATGAACTATTCCAATTTTTTTATACAAATCTCCTGAATATAATATATTTGAATCAGGATCTATAAGGGAAAAGGCTTCAGTATAGTATTCAAGAGCATTTGCCAGGTTATCTTTGATTACATGAACATCCCCTATATTTGATAGAACCATTGCCTGATAATCTTTAATGTTATTAGCCTTTGCCAATTCCTCCGCTCTTTTATAATAAGCTATTGCGTAATCATAATTGGCTGCTTCTTTGTATACCTCTCCTATGTTGGATAATATAGACAGATAAAGTCTGGGACAATTTCTATCTTTAATCGTAGCCTTGGCAGTCATAAAACACCTTAGTGCCTTTTGAAAAAGTCCGGTATAAAAATAGAATATTCCTAAGAAATTGTTTGTCCTTGCCTGGTTTTCTATATCATTTAATTCTTCGAAGCATTTTAAAGCTTCCCGGCAGGTTTTAAAACCGTTTACAGAATCTGATATATTTCTGTATATCATGCACATGTCAAGCAAGACTTCCCCTAATAACCTTAAGTCATTAGTCTCCACAGCCTTGTCACGGACCTTATGAAATATGTTAAGAGCATTGTTATAGTCAAAATTCATTATCTTTTTTCCTGATTCATAAAGCTCTCTTGTGTATGTTCTCATATTATTCCCTCTCAAGAAATATCAAGTAATATTAGTTTATACATTATATTATATTTAAAATACGGATGCAAAGCTATATTTTAGTTTTGTTACAAAAAAATTCAACAAAAAATATCAAATAAAGACAATGTTCATATATTACATACAACATAATAATGTGCTATACTAATTATGTGGACAGGCGGGATGTTCCAACCTACATCATTGAACAGGGTTAGTTATGGAACAATCCTGCTGTTGTTAGTTATGCATAAATACGAGAAAAAAATATATAAATTATGTAGAAAGAAAAGCCTATTTATAAGCAAAGCAAATATTAATATTTGGGGTGAGCATTGTGAGGAAAATCATACTTAGTGCAGATAGTACCTGCGATTTGGGTGAAGACTTAAAAAACAGATATGCTGTAAACACACTGCCTTTACATGTTATTTTGGGAGAGAAGGAATACAAGGATGGAGTGGATATCTCGGCACAAGATATCTATACTGCATACGAAAATCATAACATTCTGCCAAAAACCGCAGCAATCAATGTAAATGAGTACATAGATTACTTTAAGAAATGGGTGGATGAAGGATATTCCGTTATACACTTCAGCATAGCTGCCAGCCTTTCTTCATCCCATCAGAATTGCTGTATTGCGGCAAAGGAATTGGGTAACGTGTATCCTATTGATTCCTGTAATCTTTCTTCAGGAATTGCACTGCAGATATTGGAAGCTGCTGAGATGATCGAAAAGGGAATGGATGTCCAGGATATCCTATCAGAAATAGAAAAGAATAAAACCAAGGTCCATGCTAGTTTTGTATTAGATACTCTTGAATTTCTGCATGCTGGAGGAAGATGTTCTGCACTGGCAGCCTTAGGAGCAAATATTCTAAACATTAAGCCCTGCATTGAAGTAGACAATACCAACGGCAAGATGAAGGTAGGCAAGAAATATAGAGGTCCTCTCAATAAGGTACTTAAAAAATATACAGCAGATAAACTGACGGAGTATGATGATTTGAAACTAGACAGAGTCTTTATTACTCATTCAGGAATATCTCAGGAAATGATAGATCTTGTAAGAAGAACTGTTGAGGAGACAGCTCAATTTAAAGAAATATTAATAGCCCAGGCAGGATGCACCATATCATCTCACTGTGGACCTAATACCCTGGGAGTATTGTTTATGACAAAATAGCTTATATTTATGCCCTTATAGGGCTTTTTTTTATCCCCTTTTATGTCCTTTATTTGACACATGTGCTATAATAATAAAATATAAACCAAGAATAGCAGGGGTGAAATTGATTGAACCCGGATTATACTATTAAGAATTATGAAGATAAGCATTTGATTGGCGTTTTCAGTCTATTTAAAGATGTATTTGGCAAGGATATAGATAAGGAATACTTCCTATGGAAGAATATGAACAATCCGCAAGGTAAATCCATAATAAAGCTGGCTTTGAAAGAAGATGAAGTTGTAGGATTTTCTTCTGCCTGGATGTTTAACATGGAATTCATGGGCAATACCATATTGGCAGGGCAGTCTGTTGATGCAATGGTTCATAAGGATCATCGCAAAAAGGGCATATTTGAAAGCCTTGCATTGGCTGCATTGGAAGATATGAAAAATACAGGAGCTCAACTTCGTTTTAATTTTCCCAATGAAGCTGCTTACAATGCTTCGGTGGGAAAAATAAATATAAGAAAAGTCTGTGACATTCCTCAATACATTAAAATATTGAAGGGAAAAGAAGCTGCAGGAATGTTTACCGCCAATAAACTGATTAAGCTTGGCGGAGGACTGGTTCTGGATGTTTACAGGCACGCTAAAAATCTAGGCACTAATAGAACTTCATATTATTCAATAGTTGAAGTTAATAGATTTGACAGCAAATTTGATGAACTATGGAACAATGTTAAAAATGATTATCCCGTAGCAGTAAAGCGAAGTTCCCAATATCTCAACTGGAGATATATAGAAAGCCCTGAAAAATACAAGGTCTATGGAGCATATAAAAATAATGAACTGGTTGGTTATCTGGTAACTGCTGTAGAATCAAAGACAGGCAAAGGAGGAGAAAGCCTGCTTCTAGGCCATATAGCAGACTTGATATGTTATAAAGAACACCAGCATGCAGCATATGAGCTAATAAAAGAAGCAGAAAGAAAACTTGAGGAGGCTGGAGCCTGTGCCATATCCTGCTGGATGATTAAGGAATGGTTCTATTCAAGGATTTTAGGGAGAGCAGGTTTCCTGCAGTTAAGATCTCCGTCGGTGCTGGCGGTGCTGCCAGTAGGGGACTTGGCAAAGGCAGCAGGCGATGGGTTGTATGATCATAGAAACTGGTATGTGACTATAGGGGATTCGGATTATATTTAATGTAAAACCCGGGGGGTGAGCATGGTTTCATGAAAACAGCTATAAAGAAAGTGGTAGCAAGACCAATAAAAATAATAAACAATATAGTGCTGGGAATGTATTTGCATCTGGTAAAAGGAAAAGCAAAAAATATAAAAGCTTTGGATGTTAAGCAAAAGAAAATACTGATACTTTCTCCTCACCAGGATGATGAGATACTAGGCTGCGGCTGTCTGATAAAAAAAGCATTAGAGGAGAAGGGACTTGTTAAATGCATATTCATGACTGACGGATCTCAAAGCTTTAGTCAGGAACTTACACCGGAAGCAATGGCTGAACTGAGGAAAATTGAAGCCATGGAACTGGCAAAAAATATGGGCATGGAAGAGCCTGTATTCCTTGACTGTCCTGATGGATTACTGGAGCATGATGATATTGAGGCAGCCAGAGAAATTGCTCATATTATAGAGGACTATAAGCCTGATATGATATTTTTGCCTTACTTTTTAGACGGGCATAAAGATCATACAGCCGTAAGCGGAATATTTATTACTGCAGTGAAGCTGCTGAAGAATCATAAGAGTTTTGAGACATATTGTTATGAAGTAAACTCTCCGATAAGCGTATATGGTGTTACCCATTATGTTGACTGCACAGGGTACTCCAAAGCGAAAAAGGATGCTTTAGAATTTTATAGCTCTCAGACCATGAGTTTCGAATCCATATTGCAGATGAACAGACTCAACAGAATCATAGCAGGAACAGATGAAGGAGCAGAATTATTCAGGCATATAGAATTAGAATCCTATGAAAATGCTTATAATAGGTATAACAGGAATAATGAAATTTCTTCATGCTTCAGGCAGATGTACAGCATATATTATATGATACCGGCATATTTTAAAGGTTTAAGTATAAAAAGAAAGATAGCTTTGTTTCAAAGTCCAGGGGCTGGCTTGGTTAGGAGGATAGAAGAAAGTGGAAAGAGTGCTGCACTTAATTAGCGGCGGTGATGTGGGAGGCGCCAAGACCCATGTGTTGACATTGGTTAAGGAATTGCAGAAAAGCATAGCCGTAAAGATAATATGTTTTATGGAAGGCCCCTTTGCCCAAGAAGCAAGAGAAATGGGCATAGATATTATGGTATTGCCTCAGAATAGGAGATATGACTTAAAAGTCGTTAATACATTAGTAGACATTATAAAGGATGAAGGATTTACATTGATTCATTCTCACGGGGCCAGAGCAAATTTCATCACAAGGTTCATTAAGAAAAAAATATCCATACCATGCGTAACGACAATACACAGCGATTTTATGTTGGATTTTAAAGGAAATCTGTACAAGCATATTATATATACCAATTTAAACATATTTGCTTTGAAGAAGTTCGATTATTTTATTGCCGTATCCCAAAGCTTTAAAGATATGCTTATAAGCAGAGGATTTCCGGATAATAGGATTTTTACCGTATATAATGGCATGGATTTTCAGGAGGCTATAAGCTATAAAACAAAGGAAGAGTTTTTGAATGAAAGAGGTTTAGCTCATCTGACAGACAAAAAGCTTATAGGCATTTTAGCGAGACTCCATCCCGTCAAGGGACATGAAATATTTATAAGAGCAGCGGCGGATGTGCTGACTGATAACAAAGATATACATTTTCTCATTACCGGCAACCAGGGTGAACTGCCTTTATTGGATAACCAGATAAAGCAACTGGATATTGAAGAAAATGTTCACTTTATAGGTTTTGTTGATAATCCCTATGATTTTCTCAATGCAATTGATATAAATGTTCTGACTTCATACAGTGAAAGCTTCCCGTATGTTTTATTGGAAGGAGCAAGACTGGAGAAGCCTACAATAGCTTCTGCAGTAGGAGGCATACCCATGCTCATAGACGATGGGGTGAACGGCTATCTTTTCAAAGCCGGTGATGATAAAGAGCTTAGCAGAAAATTGAGGACAATGATCCAGGATGAAGATATGTGCAAATCTATGGGGAAGTCTCTATATAAAAAGGCCGGTGAGAATTTTTCATTAAAGAATCTTGCCATGGATCATATAAACATATATAACGCAATGCTTAAGAACAGGAAAGAGAGGAATACATATGAAGATAATAGATAACAGAGGCAGACTTTTTGGTTTGATAAACATCATTGATTTGTTCATAACCATTATACTCATAGCGCTTATAGGATTTGGAGCCTATAAAGTATTGAAAGTAAATCCGACAGTAGCTGTAGATACGGAAAAGATTACTATGGTATATATGTTTCAGGAAGTGAGAGATGTAACATATAATGCCATCGAAGAGGGTGAAATAGCCAAAGATTACGATAAGAATTCCGTATATGGGAAAATAGTGAAAAAAGAAGCCATGCCTGCAACTCGACTGGTGAATACAGATGATGGAAGGGTTGTAGAGGCTCCAATACCTGGAAGGTATGATGTCAAGATATATATCGAAGGGGATGCGGTAATCAGCAATACTGGGGTGTATATGGGCAATCAGGAAGTAAGGATCGGATCTCCTTTAGGAGGCATAAAAGGTAAGAAATTTGCAGTTAAAGGTTTTGTCTACGACATTATCTTTAATGAGTAAGGGGATATATCATGTATCAGGATAGCAAAATAATATCCTTTGTTGTAGGGTTTGGAGACATGATTGATAAAGCGAGCAGGTATAGCTTTTTCTGTAAGCTAATCATGAGCATTGTCAGCTTTTTGAAAAATACCTGGAGAGACAGCTTTATAGGACAGATTGTGGATAGCATGTTTAATATGGAAGCTCACAGAAATTCTGTTACATACAGGGTTACAAGCAAATCCATCATGGCTTTACTAAGGTATATAAGCCGCATATTCAAGCTGGAGCAAGGAATTTCTGAGAGTAAATATTTTGCTTTAATCAACTATTCCAGACCGGGGGAAGAAGATAATCAAAAATATGAAAGCGGAGTAAAAGCTGTTTTTAAGGATAGTTTCATAATGAGACTTATTTATGAATTCTGGAAGAACGTGGATTAGGGGGTGTATCTATGGAAACAGCATTAAAACTTCTTGGTGGTATTGGTATCTCCGGATTAACCCTCAATAATCCGCTATTGGGATTTTACGCCTTGATAATAGCACTGCCTTTTCTGCCCAACGAAGCAACTTTGATTTTTGCAGCAGTGGTAGTGTTTTCATATGTCATTAAGATTATGACAAACAAAGAGAGGGATTTTGTCAGGGATCCCATAGCAATGCCCTTGATAGCCTTTGCTTTGGTGCAGATTATAACTACAATTATATCCGTAGATCCTGTATTGAGTACTCAAAATCTTATAGTAAGCCTTGTCAGTCTTGCATTGTATTTTGTAATAGTAAATACGCTTAAATCCAAAGAGGACTTCGATAAAGCCATAAAGATTTTTATTATTACCGCATTCATATTATCAATCTATGGAATTACTCAGTATTTCACATTGGGTACCACAAGCAAAGCCTGGGTTGATATGGAGATGAATCCCGATGTAAAGACAAGGGTAGTAGGAACCTTCGGCAATCCGAATGTTTTTGCAGAATACCTGGAGCACATACTGCCCGTTGCTATAACATTGATATTTGTATATAAAAAATGGATGAATAAATTGATTATGTTCATAATGGCAGGGACTATGTTCATATGCCTCCTGATGACTTTTTCAAGAGGTGCATGGCTTGGTTTTGCTTTTGCTGCAATGCTGTTTGTTATATTGAAAATGCTTCAATATATTCCCCTTTTTATTGCAGGAAGCATAGCGGCAATACCCCTTTTGCCTAAAGTAGTAATACAGAGAATAAGCACAATAGGAAATGTTCAGGATACATCCAATGCCTATAGGACCTATATATGGGAAGGTACCATCAATATGATAAAGGATTTCTGGCTTACAGGAGTTGGATACGGATATTGGGCTTTTAAGAATACCTTCCTTGAATATGGTATAAAGGGAAGCAAAGCCTGGCATAGTCATAATATGTATCTTGAGATTATGGCAGAGATGGGTATATTCGGAGCACTGACTTTTGTCTGGGTAGTCCTTTCCATCTTTGTTACTACAATTAAATTTGCCAAAATGAGTAAGGATAGATATTTCAGTTATGTTTCCATAGGCCTATTGTGCGGATTCTTATCAATAATGGTACACGGAATTGCAGAGCATATTCTCTATATGCCAAAGTCTGTAATACTATTTTGGATGTTCGCAGCATTTATTTCTGCTGCAAGAAACCTGGGTAATACTTCCCAACAATTGCAATAGAATGGAGAGCTTTCTATGAAGAAAGTAGTGATTTCAGGATATTATGGATTTGGCAACAGCGGTGACGAAGCCATACTAAAATCAATTGTGAGGGATTTCAGGGAAGCAGACCCTGATATTCAAATAACAGCCTTATCCAATAATCCTAAAAAAACAAGTGATGAATATGGAATTAATGCAGTTAACCGCCTTAATATCAAAAGCATTGCTCAAGCAATTGGCAGCTGCGATTTATTGATCAGCGGCGGTGGAAGTCTGCTGCAGGATATGACCAGTACAAGGTCTTTATTGTATTATTTGACCATAATAAGAATCGGGTTGATGTATAATAAAAAAGTAATGCTTTATGCCAATGGTATTGGGCCTATAAACTCCCCAAAAAATGCTAAAAGGGTAAAAAAGGTTATAGATAAAGTGGATCTCATAACCCTCAGGGAGGAAGAGTCCCTAAATGTACTGAGAAATATGGGAGTGCAAAAACCTAAGATTATCGTCACTGCAGATCCGGTTCTGACTACTTTACCGGTTAATAAGAATGAAGTAGATGCAATATTTGACAGGGAAGGCATTCCAAAAGACAGCAGGCTTATTGGCGTCAATATACGCAAGTGGAAGTTGTCTAAGGATCTGGAAGCACAACTGGCTGCTTCCCTGGAATATATATACCGTACATATAATCTAATGCCTGTATTTATACCCATGTATCAATCGGATACGGAAATCATGATGAAAACAGCGAAAATGATGAACATTCCGTATAGAATATTGTCTAAAACCTATGAACCTGAAGAGCTTATAGGTATCATGGGACGGATGGAACTGGTAATTGCTATGAGGCTGCACACCCTCATATATTCTTCTATAACTGCTACACCTATGTTAGGACTAATATATGACCCAAAAGTAAAAGGATATTTGGACTATATAGATCAAGGAGCAGCCGGTAATGTGGAAAACATAAATAGTGAAATGATAATCACAGGAGTTCGCCGGATCATGGAAAATTATCAGGATAATAAGAGAAGACTTGAAGAAACAATGATGATTATGAAGAACAAAGCCAGGGAAAATGTGGCTTTAGCCTGTGAACTTATGAGAAGTTGAGAGGTGTAAACATGCAGGATACTGTTGAGATAGTTGGAGTTAATATACATAATATAACCTTTCAGGAAGCCGAGAAAAGATGCAAGGAATTTTTGCAACAGGATATGCTGAAGATGATTTTTACTCCAAACAGTGAATTGCTTTATGATGCGGTAAAGGATCCAAGTTTTACTGATGTGCTGAACAGCGGTGATTTAGTAATTCCTGACGGCATAGGAGTAGTCATAGCTTCCAGGTTTTATGGCACTCCATTAAAGGAGAAGGTGGCAGGCTGTGAGCTTATGAATAGCTTGCTTGAAATAGCTTATACCCAGGAGAAGAGCATGTATTTTCTGGGAGGCAAAGAGGGAGTAGCTGAGGAAGCAGTACAGAAGCTGAATGAGAAATACCCTGGTATAAATATAGTAGGATTCCATCACGGATATTTTGATGAAGATGAAGAAAAAAAGATAATACAAGAAATAATAGATAAGAAGCCGGATATTATATTTGTGGCTATGGGTGCACCTAAACAGGAAAAATGGATTTATGAGCATAAGGATGTATTAGGTGCCAAAATAGCCATTGGAGTAGGAGGCAGCCTTGATATTATAGCGGGCAGAGCAAAGAGAGCTCCCGAGTTTTATCGAAAAACCGGATTAGAGTGGTTATACAGGTTGCTGAAAGAACCAAAAAGGTTTTTCAGAATGTTGAAGCTGCCCAAATTCATATTATTGGCTTATTACGATGCTAAAACAAGGTAAATACAATAATGATCCAATATTTAAAGGAGGAAAACATGGATAACAAAACTTTAGAGCAATTAAAAGAAAAAGCAAATGCTATAAGAAAAGACATAATTGAAATGCTGGCTGAAGCCAAATCAGGCCATCCAGGAGGATCGCTGTCTGCTGTAGAAATATTGACATATCTATATTTTAAGGAGATGAATGTGGATCCAAGTAACCCTCAATGGCCGGACAGGGACAGATTTATACTGTCTAAAGGACACGGCGCTCCTGTATTGTACAGTGCTTTGGCAGAAAAGGGATATTTCCCTAAAGAAGAATTGATGAAGCTGAGGAAAACAGGAGCTATGCTGCAGGGTCACCCAGACATGAAGGGCACTCCAGGAGTTGATATGTCTACAGGTTCTCTGGGTCAGGGCCTTTCTGCAGCAAATGGCATGGCATTGGCTGGAAAGCTGGATAATAAAAACTACAGGGTCTATGCATTGCTGGGAGACGGAGAAATGCAGGAAGGTCAGGTCTGGGAGGCTGCCATGACTTCTGCCCATTACAAGCTGGATAACCTGACTATATTCATTGATAACAACGGTCTTCAGATAGATGGAACAAATGAAGAAGTAAAAAATGTGAATCCTATAGAGGATAAATGGAAGGTATTTGGATGGCATGTTATAACCATAGACGGCCATGATTTGCAGCAAATAGAAAATGCTGTAGAAGAAGCGAAAAATACCAAGGGTAAACCTACTGCCATAGTAGCAAAAACCGTAAAAGGCAAAGGCGTATCCTTTATGGAAAATCAAGTAGGCTGGCATGGTGTAGCACCAAATGCAGAACAGAAAGAGCAAGCCTTGAAGGAATTGGAGGTTTTGAAATAATGGCTAATATTGCAACAAGAGAAGCCTATGGTGCAGCTTTAGCAGAACTGGGCGAAAAGTATAAAGATGTGGTAGTGTTGGATGCAGATCTTTCCAAGTCTACCAAAACCAATGACTTTAAAAAGAAATATCCGGATAGATTTTTCAATATAGGCATATCGGAGCAAGATCTCATGGGAACTGCAGCAGGCTTGGCAACTTGCGGTAAAATTCCATTTGCAAGTACTTTTGCCATGTTTGCTACAGGCAGGGCTTTTGAGCAGATAAGAAACTCCATAGCCTACCCAAAACTGAATGTGAAGATTGCTGCCACACACGCAGGAATAACATTGGGTGAAGACGGTGCTTCTCACCAGGCCATAGAGGATGTGGCTGTAATGAGAGCCGTACCAAACATGACAATAATCAATCCTGCTGATGCATTATCAACAAGGAAGGCTATAGAAGCGGCAATACTCCATAACGGTCCCATGTATATCAGACTGGGAAGGCTCGGAGTGCCTGAAGTATACAAAAATGATATGGATTTTAAGATTGGTAAAGGAATAGTCCTTGAGGAAGGCAAGGATGTGACTATAATAGCTGCAGGCTTTATGGTTCATATTGCATTGGAAGCCTCAAACATGTTAAAGGAAGAGGGCATTTCAGCAGAAGTGATAGATATGCATACAATAAAACCAATAGATAAGGAACTCATTATCAGTTCAGCGAAAAAAACAGGGGCAATTGTTACCGCTGAAGAACATAATATAATAGGAGGCCTGGGCAGTGCAGTAGCAGAAGTCCTATGCGAAGAATACCCTGTTCCTATGGTCAGAGTTGGAATTAAGGATGTATTCGGCCAATCCGGAAAACCAATGGAACTGGTTGAACTGTATGGCATCAGTTCAAAGGATGTTGCAGATGCAGCAAAGCAGGCAATTGCGAGAAAATAGCTTGCTAACTATTAATGAAGAGAATAACAGGATTTCCTGACTACAAATCAGGAAGCCGATTTTTCTGATAGGGGGGTTTTCATGAATAAATTTAAAGAACTATCTGCCAGTGAACTGGCCAACAAATGCAGATGTGAAGAGTTAGGCTTTCAGACTACAGCTGAGCTGGAACCATTGGATGGTATAATTGGACAGGAGAGAGCAGTATCTGCAATGGAATTTGGCCTGGCCATAAAAAGACCCGGCTATAACATATTTGTAGCAGGATTGACTGGAACGGGCAGAAGCAGCTATGCAAAATCCATATGCAAGAAGATAGCTGCCACAGAGAAGACTCCTGATGACTGGTGCTATGTCTATAATTTTAAAAATCCTGACAGACCTAAAGCAATAAGTCTGCCTACAGGTCAGGGACATGTTTTTGCCAAAGATATGAGAAAGCTGGTTAAAATGCTTAAGCAAAATATACCTAAGGCCTTTGAAAGTGAAGAATATGAGAGACAAAGAAGAGAAATTCTTGAAAACTTTCAGAATCAAAGTTCAGATATAATGGAGGCCTTTAACAGGTATGTCAATGAGCAGGGATTTATATTGAAAAGAAGCGACCAGGGGCTCCTGACAATTCCAATGGTTAATGGAAAGCCTATGGAAGAAGGAGAATTCATGAATCTGGAAACCTCCAAAAGAAAAGATTTGGAAGAAAAATCTTATATAGTGCAGAAAAAGCTCATGGAATACATGAAGCAGATAAGAGACCTGGAGAAAGATGCAAGAGACAAAATAGAACAGTTGGAAGCTAAAATTGCACTGGTTACAGTGGAACAGCCCATACATGAGCTTATGGAAAAATACTCAGCACATAAAAATATAATAAACTATCTTGCAGCAGTCCAAAAGGACATAATTCAGAACATTGATGACTTCAGAAAAGTTGACAGGGAAAAATCAGAAGATATTGAGATATTTGAGAAAATTAATGTGAAGGATTTTACCGTGAAATATCAGGTAAATCTAATAATAGACAACAGGGATACCAAAGGGGCACCTGTGGTTGTAGAGCCTCATCCCCAATATTACAACCTCCTGGGAAGAATAGATTATGAAAGCAATATGGGAACAGTTACTACAGATTTTACTAAAATAAAACCTGGTTCTATTCATGTTGCCAATGGAGGATATTTGATTATCAATCTATCTGATATAGCTAAAAGCCCGGAAAGCTGGGATGGATTGAAAAGAGCCCTCAAAAACAGCAGCATAGCCATAGAGAACATATATCCATATACCGGAGTCGTAACTGGTGGACTGAAGCCGGAGCCAATACCTTTGAATGTAAAGGTAATACTTCTGGGGAATAACAGCCTGTACCAGATGCTATATAGTTATGATGAGGACTTTAGAAAACTCTTTAAGATAAAAGCTGACTTTGATATGGAAATGCCATCGGATGAGGAAAACATAAATAAATATGCCAGATTCATAAGCTCCCACTGCAGAGAAAAAGGTCTGCTTCATTTTGACTGTACTGCTGTATCAGCAGTAATTGACTACAGCAGAAGGCTTGCAGATCATAAGTACAAGTTATCTACCCGCTTTAACGATATTGTGGAAATATTATATGAAGCTGATGCATGGGCCAGGATTGATTCATCGGATATTGTACGATATATCCATGTAAAGAAGGCCATAGAGCAGAAGAAATACAGGTCCAACAAGATAGAGGAAAAGCTGCAGGAACTGATAGACACAGGGGTAATACTGATATCTACTGATGAAAGGGTTATAGGTCAGGTAAATGGTTTATCTGTCATGGATATGGGAGACTATGCTTTTGGCAAGCCCAGCCGAGTCACTGCTACTACCTTTGCGGGAGATAAGGGGATTACCAATATAGAAAGAGAAGTTGAAATGAGCGGCAGCATTCACGACAAAGGCGTACTGATTCTATCAGGATATCTTGGAGAAAAATTTGCTCAGGAATTCCCTCTCACCTTATCGGCTCATATATGCTTTGAGCAGCTTTATGACGGAGTTGAAGGAGACAGCGCTTCCTCTACGGAGCTTTATGCATTGCTGTCCAGCCTATCAGAAGTGCCTATTAAGCAATATATCGCCGTTACCGGCTCGGTAAACCAGAAAGGAATAATTCAGCCCATAGGCGGAGTAAATGAGAAGATTGAAGGATTCTTTGAAACCTGCAAGCGCAGAGGACTTACAGGAAAAGAAGGGGTAATGATACCTCATCAGAATGTGGTAAATCTAATGCTAAGCGATGAAGTCATAGAAGCGGTAGAAAAGGGTTTATTCCATATATATCCTGTAACCACTATAGAGGAAGGAATTGAAATCCTTACCGACATGCCTGCTGGCTCAATGAATGAAGACGGCAGATATCCGGAAGGAACTTTATATAATCTGGTACAGAAGAAAATCGAGAAATATGCCCGACTGGTAGAGGAGTTTGATGGAGAATAGATAGGGCGGCTTATATGGCCGCCCGTTATTTATTACTGTTCACATTTGATTATTTCATTTTCAGTAATTATGTAATCCATAGGCACGTCATATTCAGACGGCGTTATGCTGTCAATAACCTGAAAGGAGTAACATATTGCAATTTTTACTATGCTTTTTTTAAGAGTGTTGAAAAACTTATCATAGTATCCAGCTCCATATCCAATTCTGTTGCCTTTTCTATCAAAAACCGCACCCGGTACTATTGCCATATCCAATATGCTTCTGTTTACGATTCTTATATGATCTTTCATAGGCTCCAAAATACCAAATTTACTGGGTTTCAGCTTATCCCAACCTTCAAACTTGCAAAGAACAATTTCTTTAATCTGAGTATTACATAGAGGTATGTACAATTGCTTATTTTTTGTTATGCAATCATCAATAATCGGCTTAGTCAAAACCTCTTTATTAAAGCTTAAGAATGTGAATATATGATTAGCTTCAGTATACATGGAAGTATTGATAAGTCTGTCTTTAATCTGCAGGCTTTTTTCCGTGACTTCTTCAGTTGTAAGTGAATTTCTCATGTTTAATATTCTTTCTCTTAATTCACTTTTCATTCCATCACCTCACTAATATATTGTGGAGCTTTTGCAACTATGACGCAATATTAACAATCTATATATATTTTATATCAAAATATCCATAATTGCTATCAGACTTTTTTATCATTCAGCCGTATAAATAGGTGACATGAAGATTAGATGGAGGTTTTCATATGAGAAACAATCATAATATATTTATAGGTGTTTTGTTTATAATAATTGGAACTTTATTTCTGGTCTCCAATTTAGGTTACTTTAACTTTACCTGGAGTTATGTATGGCCCCTTGCCCTTTTAGCTCCTGGTGCCTATCTTCATTTTTCCTTCTTTACAGGTCTGGATAAAAACCCTGGTATTCTGGTGCCTGCAGGTATATTAACCACATATGGATTGCTCTTTTATGCCAATGTTATTTTTGGATGGGGATTGATGGCAGAGCTTTGGCCTGTATTTTTGATAGGTGTATCCATAGGCTTGATGGAGCTGTATTTATTTGGCAGAAGAGACAGAGCACTGCTTATCCCAATTGCCATTTTAGGAGGACTTGGACTCATCTTTCTGACTGATACAATATATTTGCTCAATAGAAAGTATTTAGCTCCTGCTTTTCTTATAGTATTGGGAATACTGATACTGATGAAAAATGATAATAGAAGGAATACTATCCACAGACATCAGCCAAATCCACACCACAATCAATCTGTAGAAAATAATGATGTTATTGTAAATGAAGATAAAACAGAGTAGAATTATTGTGAAATAAGTCCTAATTTATGACAGGGCTTATTTTTTTATGCACTTTTAAACAAATTTATAAAGGAATTTATGGTTTTATGTAGAAGATATAAAAATATGCGCGAAAGGTTGTGGTTGAATGATAGAACTGGTCAATGTAAGTAAAACTTTTAGTAATGGTCACAAAGCTTTAAAAAATATCAATATTAAAATAGATAACGGTGAGTTTGTATTCCTGGTAGGTCCCAGCGGTGCAGGAAAATCCACTTTGATAAAACTTCTGCTTAAGGAGATAGACCCGGATCAAGGCAATATAATAATAAATGGTAAGGATGTAACAAAGCTTAAAAGAAGAGAAATACCTTTACTGAGAAGAAGTATCGGGGTTGTGTTTCAGGATTTCCGACTGCTTCAGGAAAAGACTGTATATGAGAATGTGGCCTTTGCCATGGAAGTAATCGAAGCATCTCCCAAGGATATAAGAAGACAGGTGCCTATAGTGTTAAGCCTTGTAGGGCTTAGCAAGAAATCAGATTTATACCCCAGTCAGCTTTCGGGAGGAGAACAGCAGAGAGTTTCTCTTGCCAGAGCCATAGTAAACGGCCCGTCCATACTTATTGCGGACGAGCCTACGGGAAATCTGGATCCGGACACATCCTGGGAAGTTATGAAAAGCCTTAATGAGATAAATCATAGAGGGACAACTATTCTCATGGCTACCCATGCAAAGGATATTGTGGATGCCATGAGAAAAAGGGTTATAGCTATCGAAGACGGAACCATAACCCGTGATGACATGAAAGGCGGGTATGGATTATGAAATTAAGAACATATAAGTATTTTATTAAGCAATCGGGAAAGAGCATATGGAGAAACAAGGTTATGAGCCTGGCTTCCATAGGTTCTGTAATGTCGGCACTGCTGGTAATAGGTATATTTCTGATATTGGTGTTAAATGTGGATTATCTGGCGGCTAAGCTGGAGTCTCAGGTGGAAATAAAAGTCCATCTTAAGGATGGATTAAGTCAGATCATCATTGATGATATCAGCAAGGAAATTAAAGGCCTCACAGGAGTAAAGGATTGTATTTTTGTATCAAAGGATAAAGCCTTGAAGGAATTCAGCGAATCCCTGGGTGAGAATTCCTACCTGCTTGAAGGACTGGAAGGGGACAATCCGCTGTCCGACTCCTTTGTGGTGACTCTTGAGGATCCCAGACTTGCTCCTCAGGTGACTTTGGCTATACAAGCCATGTCCAATATCGAAAATGTAGTCTACGGCAAAGAAGTATTGGAAAAGCTTTTGAATATTACATATTTTCTGAGAGTAGGAAGTCTTGTTATAGTAGGCATATTGTTTTTGATATCTGTATTTATCATATCAAATACGATAAAGCTTACGGTTTTTGCCAGGAGGAGAGAAATTGGAATTATGAAGTATATCGGTGCCACCGATTGGTTTGTAAGAGGCCCCTTCTTCTTTGAAGGAGTTTTGCTAGGTTTGATAGGAAGCATTATCTCTATCAGTTTGCTGGCTACGGGATATTACTTTTTAGCCAGATATATAGAGCAGCAAATGTTTGGCCTTTTGGTGATATCACTTATG
>Ga0134092_1000867_pt1 | contig 28880 bp, 28 predicted proteins | sample 3_6taG_FD_94454 | JGI IMG/M metagenome (GOLD analysis project Ga0134092, IMG submission 94454) | Switchgrass degrading microbial communities from high solid loading bioreactors in New Hampshire, USA - 3_6_20_6_A3 metaG | ecosystem: Engineered > Bioreactor > Semi-continuous > Anaerobic >... | reverse complement strand
TTTGTTCGACTTACATTTTACCAAACACGGATGCACTTTTTCGTCAATACCGGTTTTTAAATCGTTTATTTTATTGTTCTTTCGGGCTTTTAAGCCAGTTTTTCTGGTCAGAAAGTTGAGATACTAATCCTAAGATATTGGAAGTGGCAATAGTAGGAGTGCCAGACGCAAAGTACGGTGAACTTACTAAAGCCGTTGTTGTACCTAAAGAAGGAATTAGACCTGGAATTGATCTTACCGAACAAGAAATAAAAGATTGGGTAATGGACAGGATGGCAAAATTCAAGACCCCGACTTATGTGGAATTTGTAAAAGAACTTCCCCGGAATGCCAATGGTAAAGTTATGAAGAAGGAATTACGTTATATTCCGAAGAAAGATTCGGGGGTAACGGCGTAAATAGCAATCTAAATTATATCTATTTGGGGTTCTGTAACTTCCCCAGCCAAATTAAGCGTAACAGTTAGCTCTGTCTCAGTTAGAACAGAGCTAGCTGTTCTTTTACTTCTGCATTCCTGCAAAAAAGTAATAAATATACGGGTTTATGCATTAAACCAAGTTTTTACAGCAAAATCAAAAAAGAATATTGCCAAATAACTATCATAGAGTTATAATAAACAAAACGGTTTTGGTTGGAAAAAACTTTATTAATATTAAAAAATGCAGGATAGTAGAATTATAGGATAATTCCATGGTTCGACTTAGATGACGAACCTTCTTTATATTAGAAGCTTAGCGGAATAAAAGAAGTTGCCTCTTAGGGCATATGATTATTTTAAAATATATAAAAGGTAGCATGGTTAGTATGGTAGGAATATGGAGCAATATGCCTAAATAGCTTAGGTGTGTTTGCGTTGCCCAGAAAACTCCTACGGGAGTTTTTTTTATTCCTTCCTATTAATAAAAACTACATTAAAAAAACTACATTAAGGAGGAAGAAAAAGTGAAGCAAACGTCGTTTAGGTCAGAAAGGGAAAAGGCTGGAGTAGTACGGAAGTTATTAACTGTAATGCTGATAATGTTGTTAACCTTATCAGCAGGCTGTAGCCAGCAGGATAACCAGTCGGGTGATAAAACCCAAACAGTTGAATTAAAACTGGCCCACTTCTGGCCCAGCACCCACGCGGCAGAAACGGAATTGATTCAGCCTTGGGCCGCTGAAATTGAGAGGGTTACTGAAGGGCAAGTGAAGATAACCAGTTATCCGGGGCAAAGCCTTCTACAGGCTGATGCTATATATAACGGAGTAAAAGCAGGTATTGCTGACATTGGTATTTCTTGTTTTTCCTATACCAGGGGTCAGTTTCCGGTTACAGAGGTATTTGAACTTCCTGGTATTATCTATAATAATTCCAAAGTTGCCAGTATGGTTGCCTGGGAGGGAATTCAGGAAATTAACCCGGCAGAAGTTCAAGATACTAAGCTCCTAATGGTGTTAACCACCGGCCCTGGTGACCTCTTTACTAAAAAACCCGTAAACACCCTGGAAGACATAAAGGGTATGGGAATAAGGGCTACCGGTTTGAGTGCTCAAACCCTGGAATGTCTGGGCGCTAATCCCATTGCTATGCCCCAGTCTGATGCTTATGATGCCCTTTCCAAAGGTATGGTTAAAGGTAATCTAGGGCCTATTGAGGTTCTGCAAGGCTGGAGACAGGCAGAAGTTACCCAATATATAACCAAAACCCCCTTTCTATACAATACTCTCTTTTTTGTAACCATGAATAAGGATAAGTGGAACTCACTGAGCCGGGAAAACCAGCAGGCGATAGAAGAAGTTACGGAAAAGTTCTTTACCGATGTTGCGGCCGGACTATGGGATGAAATGAATGAAGAGGCTTTAATCTGGGCTATCCAAGAAAACGATATGGAAATTATTACGCTTTCAGAAAAGGAAATGGAACGATGGATTGATTTGGTGGAACCAATCCAGGAAGAGTATGTTAAGCGGATAAATAAGATGGGACTGGATGGCCGGCAGGTTTTGAACCTGGTAAAGGACTTAGCTGACAAGTATAACGAGGAATATAAATAAATACCAATAGATCATATAACTACTAAGCATTATATGAATTATATGTAGCGGAGTAAAACTCGTAGCGGAGACTTTAGTCTCCGCGAAAACTAAACTTTACTGCGAAATAGAAGAGTAGTAGATTTCAAGATAATTTTCCCTGTGTAGCTATTTTTTTGCCCAATGTAGCGGAAACTTAAGTTTCCGCTACGGAAAATATGAATTATGCGAAACAAGGCGGGCAGAGATGGTACCCTGCCCCTATGAAAAAAATCTATAAACAAGCGGTAAGGGGCGATTTCCATGCCGCCCCGTTCACGAAGTATTCGTATAAGGAGGCTTTATATATGAAACAATTTGCCAATATGGTCAAAAACCTTAGCCTATTAATGGATAGGATAGCCGGCTTGGGTATTTTCCTTATGATGATAGTAGTAGTGGGAAACGTTATTATGCGAGCAATCTTTAAGCATCCCCTATTGGGGGCCGTTGATTATGTAAATATACTAATTGCTATTAGTGTGGGCATGTCCTTAGCCTATTGTGCTATTCAGAATGGACACATAGCAGTGGAATTTCTATTTAATAAAATGCCTAAGAAAATAGCTGGTGTTGTGGCCATAATAAGCGACCTGCTTGCCATGGGGTTCTGGATTCTAGCCGCATGGCAAACAGGGTTGTTAGCCCTTAGTATGAATGCCAATGGGGTGGTAAGTTCAACCAGCCAGATTCCCTTATTCCCGGTAGTATATGCTATTGCTTTGGGGCTGCTTGCTATTAGTCTGGTATTATCGTTAAACCTTATAGGTTCAGTCAGGAAGGTGTTAGAATGAGCCCAATTCTAATTGGATTAATTGGAATAATAGTTTTTTTTGTTCTCATTTTTATGCGTATGCCCATTGCTTATGCCATGGCTTTGGTAGGGTTTGCCGGTTTCGCCTGTTTAACCGCTCCCGTAACGGCATTGAACATGGTAGCAACAGAAATTTATGCCACCTTCTCCTCTTATAACTTAAGTGTTATTGCTATGTTCGTATTAATGGGATACCTGGCCTTTTACTCCGGGCTTGGTTCCAGACTATATGTTTTTGCTTATAAGCTTATGGGGCATTGGCCCGGGGGATTGGCTATTGCCACCCAAGCTGCTTGTGCAGTATTTGGTGCCATTTGTGGGTCTAATACTGCTACCGCAGCTACTATGGGGGCCATAGCTCTGCCGGAAATGAAAAAATATAATTATGAAGAATCTATGGCAACTGCCAGCGTGGCGGCTGGTGGGGTTTTAGGGGTGCTTATCCCTCCTAGTGTTATTTTTATTGTTTATGGTATGTGTACCGAGCAATCAATCGGCAGATTATTTCTGGCTGGGATTATTCCAGGTTTATTACTGATGCTGCTTTACATGGCAGTAATAGTAATACTTACTAAGCGCAATCCTGATTTGGCACCAGCGGGAGAAAAAGCTAGCTGGGCAGAAAGGCTTTGTGCCTTGAAAGGTAGTATAGCCGAAGTATTATTTATTTTTGCTTTGTCTATGGGAGGGCTTTTTGCCGGCTGGTTTACCCCTACGGAAGCCGGTGCAGTAGGGGCGGCCGGAGTCCTATTGGTGGCACTTTTAGGGAAAAATCTTAGCGTGGAAGACCTTAAAAAATCGTTGTTAGACACTACCAGAACTACGGCTATGATAATGCTGCTGGTCGCGGCTGCAGTAATATTCGGACGTTTCATGGCTATAAGCCGGATACCCTTTGAATTGGCTAGCTGGGCGGGGGAATTAGCCCTACCAGCAGTAGCAGTGATGATAATAATACTTATAATATATTTTATACTAGGGTGTTTCATTGATGCCTTAGCCCTGGTATTATTAACTACCCCTATATTTTATCCTATAGTTGTCAATGATTTGGGGTATGATCCCATATGGTTTGGAGTAATTACCGTTTTGGTTGTTGCTATGGGAGTAATAACCCCTCCGGTAGGGATGAATGTTTATATAATTAAGGGAGTAGTACCAGAGGTAGCACTGGAAAAAATATTCCAAGGTATTTGGCCGTTCCTTTTGGCAGTTATAGCGTGTATAGCTATTTTAATCCTATTTCCTGATATAAGTACCATACTGCCTGATTTGCTGAAATAAGTGGTCTAACCCGGGGATAATTGCGGGTTCAGTAATCTTTTGATTATTGAACCTTTTTTTATGGTTTGCGATTTATCCCAAGGTTATCCATATTCATTATCTCTGCAAGTGAAGTTGTCATATAAGTCTGGCTATCACCCCTGATCGGGGAAAATAGGCAAAAAAAAAGCACCGCCTTCGCGATGCTCATAAAATCAAATTAAGATAATTTTTTTAGATTATTAAACCATTTTTCATTGTGATGGGAACTAAATTCAGCATCTACATAACCAGTAATCATCATGGAGGAAAATTCTTTGCGTGATACTGGATGAATCGCTGCTAAGAAGAAATGACCGGCTACTGCCAGTATCATAATTATGGCATCCCAGAAATGAATAGTATAACACATCTTCAGAAATACAGCAGATACTTCATGGCGCCATAACCACATAGGAAAACCGGTTAAGACAAATAATATGCATCCTATTATTACCAGCCAACCTAATAGCTTTTGACCAGCATTGTACTTATCCTGAGGGGGGACATTACCTTTAAGAAAGGGAATATAACCCCCCATAATTTTTAGCCATTGTATATCATCTTTTGTAAAACTAGAAATAGTATCAATAAATTTGGAAAATCTATCAAAGTTAAGTAAAATATAAATGGCGGGGCCGGCCGTAAAAATAACCGCTGTCCACCTGTGCACGAGTGACGCGTTGGCTGGCCCGCCAAATATCTTATAAATAATTCCTATATCCCAATAGAAAGCAATACCTGTAAGACCAAGAATAAGAAAACAAATCAAATGAACCCAATGCATGGTGCGGGTTTGAGAGCTGTGTTTCAGAACTTTTCCTTTAATTTGACTCACCTGTATCCCTCCCTGTTAAGCAGCGTTATGTTGGTGGTTTTTTAATTCCGCAATTAATTGGGGGATGTCATTACCGTACTTCGTATGAAGCAAGTGATGCGCTTTTTCACTGAGAGGTTTTACATCACCTGGTGAAAGGAAATCTTTATATAGTTTCAATATTTCAGGGTTTTCATGAGATTTTCTTAATGTCATTTTTTCATCCAATGTGTAAAGACCGGATATTCTTTGTTCAATATAGGCATTGCTAGCCTTAAACATGTCAATACCGATCTTGGCAAAAACCCCGGCTACGATGGCTGTAACTGTGATCAACCCAGCTCCTTTGAAGAACTGTCGTCTAGTTATACCTTCTTTTTCAATAAATACGCTCATTGTCCCATCTCCCTTCTATTAATATGTGTCTCTCCTTATTGGTTGTCCCCCACCATTTATACAACCTCCTGGACAATTCATAACTTCGATGAAATGATATTTACTACGACCTGCTAGTACATCATTTATGACGTTATCAACATGTTTTAATCCAGTTACTACACATACATTTACTGGTAGTTTTTTACCAAGTGTTTTAACCGGGATTTCAATAGTTGCTTCTCTTACTGGTTCTGTCCCTCGGACAGCTTTAAATTCAATCTTATCCAGGGTTTTTTCGCTTAAAATCTCATATGCGGTTCTTAAAGCTGCCTCCATAACTCCCCCGGTTACTCCGAATATTGTAGCGGCACCTGTAGATAGTCCAATAAATTTATCCGCACTTCCATCCTCAAGATTTAGGAAATCAATATTGTTTTCTTTGATTAATTGTGCCAGTTCTCGTGTGGTTAAAACAAAATCGACATCCTTATAACCGCTGGCTATAAACTCCGGCCGATTGCATTCATATTTCTTGGCCGTACAGGGCATTACAGATACCACCACCATCTTGGCGGGGTCGATATTTAATTGTTCTGCAGCATAAGTTTTGGCTACGGCGCCAAACATCTGTTGTGGTGACTTGGCTGAAGATATATGGGGCAGGATGTGAGGATACTTGTCTTCCGCATATTTAATCCAAGCCGGGCAGCAGGAAGTGAACTGGGGCAGGGGACCTGCCTGTTCAAAACCTTCAACTCCCAATGCGTTATACACTCGCTGAATTAGTTCCGTACCTTCCTCCATAATAGTAAGGTCGGCAGCAAACTCGGTATCATATACCTTGTCAAACCCCAGGAGCCTTAAAGCTGTATACATTTTGGTTTTTACATTAGTTCCAGGAGCCAACCCGAATTCTTCCCCTAGAGCGACTCTGACAGCTGGAGCTTCTTGCACAACGACAAATTTTTCAGGATCAGCCAAAGCTTCCTTTACTTTATCTACCATGCTAATATCATCAATGGCTCCAAAAGGACAATTGATAAGACACTGCCCACAGTTTATACAAATTTTTTGGTTAATTTTATGCTTTTGGCCGATTTTACCGCTGATTGCTTGCGTCGGGCAAATAAAAGTACAGTGATCACATGCTTTACAACTATTATTTACTTGGATAATCCCTTGATCTTGTAATGTAATCAATTATTTCCCTCCTTTATAACTACGAGATTCTAACTATTTTGACCAAATTTAGTAAATAGCTCTCACCTCCTTATCTTTGTTTAAACAAAAAATGACATAAAAAAAGATAAGTATTTGGAAAAAAGCACACAAATACTTATCCGCTCATATTAAAGCGATATATGTGACTCCTTTCCAAACACGGGAGGCATAGCCGTTTCCAGCCATACCCAGGCTCAAAAACCATAGTAACAACCTTAGGTTTAAGAACTCGGAGTTATTTGTATTTCATATTAACTACATAAATATATTTTATGCCAATTAGATAAATATGTAAATACCTAAAGGACGTTACTGAAACGGTGCCCCAGGCCATCGTAATTTTATATGGCGATGCATCGAATCGAGGTAGAATGGATTTGCCAATGCTTAAACGAATTCAATAACTGAATTTTGACTAAAGCTTAGCGCGTCTAATGATGTTTTATTTTGCAACAAATTAGTGTTGCAAAATGCGAATAAAGCGCCTGGTTTTACACTAGATAATTTAACAGGTAATGGGCGAAATGCCTTAACTATCGCATTATTAAATACTGTTTTAATGGAATTTTCTTAATGGCATGATCTTTGCTTATTTATTAACTGATGCCACTGCAAAAAGATAAATCATGTCTGAGTTCAAATAATTGTACGCTTCAATTTAAATGAGAAAAATTAGAAGTTCATCAATAATGCAAAATATAAAAATTCAGAACTTAGCACTTAGATTAATTATTCACTCATTTCGAATATATTTAAGGTTTTTTGCAGTGGGGCCGTAATTATTAATTCACTCCATTGATTGGGAGGTGAATAGCTAGCTTTCTGTAATAGTTATAAGGCTCTAATTATCCAATATAACAATAAATAATAGGAGATGATTAATTATGAAAACAGGGCAGGAATATATCGAGAGCCTAAGAAAAATGAAAACGCAAATCTACTTCATGGGTAAGAAAATAGATAATTTTGTAGATAATCCTTATATTAAACCACATATAAATACAGCGGCATTAACCTATGATGCAGCATTCGAGCCGGATACAAAAGAATTGGCAACCGCTGTATCATCTTTTACCGGTAAAACCATTAACCGGTTCACGCATATTCAACAGAGCACTGATGATATGGTAAAGAAGGCAAAATTATTAAGAGCAATAGGGCAAAAAACTGGGACATGCTTCCAACGCTGTGTTGGATGGGACGCAATCAACGCCGTGTACAGCGTTAGTTACGAGATTGACCAGAAGTACAATACTAAATATCATGAAAATGCTGTTAATTTTATAAAGTATATTCAGGAAAATGACTATATGGTTGTTGGTGGAATGACCGATCCCAAAGGAGATCGCAGCTTACCACCTCATAAACAGCCTGATCCTGATGTTTTTGTTCATGTTGTTGAAAGAAGAGACGATGGTATTATCGTCAGAGGTGCCAAAGCACATCAAACTGGAGCAGTAAATTCCCACGAAATATTAGTTATGCCAACGGTGGCCATGAAGCCGGAGGATAAAGATTTTGCCGTTAGTTTTGCTATTCCCCTGGACGCACCAGGAATAACACTTATTTTCGGCAGGCAAACGAACGATGAACGGAAACTGGGCGAATTAGATCAAGGTAACCCCAACTTTGGCGTAGTTGGAGGTGAAGCTTTGGTCATTTTTGATAATGTTTTCGTTCCCTGGGAGCGGGTTTTCATGTGTGGTGAAACAGAGTTTACCGGAATATTGGTTGAAAGATTTGCCACATATCACCGTCAAAATTATGGTGCCTGCAAAGCTGGTGTTATAGATGTAATAATAGGTGCCAGTGCTTTGATGGCAGATTATAATGGAACATCCAAAGCCAGCCATATAAAAGATAAGATAATCGAAATGATTCTCCTAAATGAGACCTTGCATGCCAGTTCCTTAGCAGCTGGTTATGAATCACGTCCGCTGCCGGCAGGCAACTATTACCCGCAAACTACTTACGCCAATATAACCAAACAAAATATAACCCGCAATCACTATGAAATATCTCGTTTAGCTCATGACATTGCAGGAGGATTTTTAGGAACTCTTCCGACAGAACAAGATCTGCATGATCCTGAATTAGGACCTCAAATATTAAAATACTTTGTTGGTGCAGCCGGCACAGATTCTTTAGACCGGATTAAATTAGCCAGACTCATTGAAAACATGACTGGAGGAACCTCATTAGTAGAATCCATGCATGGAGCTGGTTCACCACAAGCTCAAAGAGTAGTTTTGTTAAGAGATGCTAACCTGAAAACATTCAAGAAGTTAGCCCAAAAACTTTGCGGAATTACTCCAAAAGAATAAGCAGCAGAAGACCAGATGAAAATTGGCGTAAAATTCTGCGGAGGGTGCAATCCATATATTGATCGGGTTGATTTGTTTAATCGGATTAAAAGTATGGTTCCTTCCGAAAAATGTACCTTTGAATTTTTTGATTTTAAAAATTGTGATCATTTTATAGTCATTAATGGATGTAGTTTAAATTGCGCTGAGTTTAAAGATAAAGAGAATGTAATTATAGTTTCAGGTTTTGAAATAGATGGAAAAAAGTTTTCGGAAAAAGAGCTGGCAGTTGAAGTTATAAATAGACTGTTTAAAAAGGCTAAGATTTCGCAAAACTAAATAATCCGGATAATATGGTTAGGCGGGTAAGAGATAATTATTCCCGCCTAACCTTGTATACTTTGTAAAATATTATTATTTATTAAATTAGCCGCATAAACAGAACTCGGTCGGATCCACATCTAAATCTAATATCACTTCTTTAATAAATAGATGATAGGGATCAAAACCTGCTTGCGTTAATTTTTCTATTCTATTTTGAGCTTTTTCCTTAGTTGAATATGTGCCAAGTATAGTTTCATATGTCTCCGCATAAAGATAATAACCTTCAATTACTTGATAAACCTTATCCATAACCTCCTCCTTTCCCCAATGTAAATATCAAAATGAACATAATACTCTATAAGTATACACAATAATAAGGAAAATTGCCATAATTTAGAAGAATTATTCTTAGTCATAATTTGAGTTAAGCTATTTTAAGTATAATTTTCTTTATGGTCACTATTGTCTATATACTATTACTTTTATGGCAAAATATTGACATAATAATAGCAGTGTGGTATACAAAAATATTAATATTATTAACGATATAAGCTTTTGCTTAACTGTATCTAAGCCTTACCTTATTAATAAATTATTGCTTGTAGTTTCGAGGAGGGATGTATAATTGACGACGAAAAAACCATTCGAGGCCGAGTCACAAAGACTATTGGATTTAATGATTAATTCTATCTATACAAATCGCGAAATATTTTTAAGGGAACTTATTTCCAATGCTAGTGATGCGATTGATAAGATTTATTATAAAGCCTTAACTGACGAGAATTTAAGTTTTGAAAAAGATAATTATTACATAAAAATAGAGATTGATAAGAAAAACCGCACTTTGAAAATTTCTGATACTGGTATTGGTATGACCCAGGAAGAGTTAGAAGATAACCTGGGGGTAATTGCTCGCAGTGGTTCATTTTCCTTTAAAAACGATAATGAGATAAAAGATGGTTATGAGATTATTGGCCAGTTTGGGGTAGGTTTTTACTCAGCTTTTATGGTAGCGGATAAAGTAACGGTCATTAGCCGGGCTCTGGGGAGCAATGAGGCCTACAAGTGGGAATCAGAAGGTGCAGATGGCTATACTATCGAACCATGTACCAAGGAATCAGTAGGGACAGATGTCATTCTTAAAATAAAGGAAAATAGCGAAGAAGAAAAATATGATGAATATCTAGAGGAATATAGGATAAGGGTAATAGTAAAGAAATACTCTGATTTTATTAGATACCCCATAAAAATGGATGTTACCCGTAAAAGGAAAAAAGAGGGCAGCGATAATGAATATGAGGACTATACCGAAGAACAGATTATTAATAGTATGGTGCCCATTTGGCGCAAGAATAAAAATGAGTTAACCCCAGAAGATTATGAGAACTTTTATAACGAGAAACGTTATGGTTTTGACAAACCCCTCAAATATATCCATACCAGTGTTGATGGCGCAGTATCGTATAATGCCATTTTATTCATTCCTACTAGTATTCCCTTTGACTATTACACCCGGGAATATGAAAAAGGATTGGAACTGTATTCGAGCGGGGTATTGATTATGAATAAATGCCCGGATTTACTGCCGGATTGTTTTAGCTTCGTAAAAGGGATGGTAGACTCTGAAGATTTATCCCTTAACATATCTCGAGAAATGCTGCAGCACGACCGGCAACTCAAACTTATTGCCAAAAACATAAAAAATAAAATAAAAAGTGAACTGCTAAGTATGCTGCAGAATGAAAGAGAAAAGTATGAACAGTTTTTCACATCTTTTGGTAGGCAGTTGAAATACGGGGTTTATGAAAACTTTGGCAGTAATAAAGAATTTCTTCAGGATCTTTTAATGTTTTATTCTTCTAAAGAGAAAAAGTTGGTAACTTTGGATGAATACGTAGAGCGTATGCCCGAGGAACAAAAATACATTTATTATGCTGCCGGGGAAACTAATGCGAGAATTGAAAAAATGCCACAAACGGAATTGGTAGCAGCAAAAGGGTATGAAATACTTTACTTTACTGATGAAGTTGATGAATTTGCTATAAAAATAATGCGTACTTATAAAGATAAGGAGTTTAAATCCGTATCTAGCGGTGACCTAGGCATAGATTTAGATGAGGACCAGGATAATGAGCAAGAAAAAAATAAGCAAGAGTTATTTACTTATATGAAAAACATTCTGGGTGACAAAGTTAAAGATGTGAGAGTGTCGAAAAGGTTAAAAAATCACCCGGTGTGTTTAGCCAATGACGGCGAAATAAGTATAGAGATGGAAAAAACTCTCAATGCTCTACCTCATAACCAGAATATAAAAGCGGAAAAAGTATTAGAAATTAACCCTAATCATGATGTTTTTAAGGCCTTAATTAAAGCATTCGAACAAGATAAAGAAAGGTTAAATCTATATACTGACTTACTGTATAATCAAGCACTGCTAATCGAAGGATTACCGATAGATGACCCGGTAGCGTTTTCTAATAACATGTGCAAGATAATGGTTTAGGTAGAAAAAGTGATTGGAACAGGGGGACTGGTATAAAAACTGTCCCCCTGATATATTAATGAGGTCTTATTATGCAAATTTTAGCGGCCGTAACAGCTTATTTGTTGGGTAGCATACCGACTGCCTATATACTGGGAAAAATCTTAAGTAATATTGATATCAGAAACCAAGGCAGTGGTAATGTAGGAACCATGAACACCCGCCTAGTTTTAGGCTGGGTACCAGCTTTATTGGTTCTTATAGTTGATGTATCCAAAGGTGTGGGGGCAGTTTACCTGGCCAGATGGTTAGGTACTGATATCATGCTGGCAGCATTTATGGCTGTATTGGGTCATATTTATCCGATTTGGTTAAAATTTCAGGGAGGAAAAGGGCTGGCTACCGGCCTCGGTGCTCTGCTAGCAACTGGCGAGTTTCTGCCAATACTACCATTTGTAATAGTATATATTATTAGTTATCCTTTACTAAAACAAGGAGATAAAGCTGCCCTGTCAGGTACAATAGCTGCAGGTATTTTTAGTATTTACAGCGGAAAAAGTATATTTCTCTTACTGTTATTAGTAACAATAGCCATCCGCCATATAACTGTAATAGTGCAAAAATAGTGCAAAAAGCCTGAACGATGAATAAATAAATGCGGAACCCGCGGAGGGGAATAGAATATGGTGAATGAATTTTCCAGAACCGAGTTACTTATAGGAAAAGAAGCGGTTAATAAGCTGGCCGTCAGTAAGGTTGCCGTTTTCGGTATTGGTGGAGTGGGAACTTTTGCGGTGGAAGGATTGGTCAGGGCAGGAGTAGGTAAGTTGGTATTGGTTGATGATGACTATATCTGTATAACCAATATTAACCGGCAGCTTCATGCTACCCAAAAAACTATAGGTAAGCCTAAAGTTGAGGTTATGCGGGATAGGATTTTAGATATTAACCCCCAGGCAGAAGTAAAAATTCATCAAAGTTTTTACCAGCCGGGAAAAGCCGCTGAACTAATTAAACTGGATTATGATTATATAATTGATGCAGTTGACACGGTTTCGGCTAAAATTGACCTGGTTGTAAATGCCAAGCGCATGGGTATACCCATAATAAGCTGTATGGGGGCGGGAAATAAACTAGACCCGACCAAATTTGAAGTGGCAGATATATTTGAGACATCGGTATGTCCCCTGGCCAAGGTTATGAGAAAGGAACTGAGAAACAGGGGAATAAGCGATTTGAAGGTTGTTTATTCTCGGGAAGAACCGATAAAACCTCGGGAGGCTGAAGGTGAAGACCGAGCTAGTACCAACCGTCGCCAAATACCGGGGAGTATATCTTTTGTACCTTCAGTTGCAGGTTTAATATTAGCAGGTGAGGTAGTAAAGGATCTGATTAATGATTTGTCATAACGAACTTACTCTAGAGCTTTTAATAGACGAGGTGTATTATGCGAAGCATTATATTAGCTAATGGGGAATACGGAGATATTAATTGGTATTCAGGTCTTTTCCGGGATGGTGATTATATTATCTGTGCAGATGGTGGGGCCAATTACGCTTTTAAATTGGGAGTTATGCCGGCAATAATTATCGGGGATATGGACTCTATATATCCTGAGGTGAAAAAACACTTTTTCAATAAAGGAGTGGAGATGAAACAGTACCCCCGGCGTAAGGATTTAACCGATACCCAGATAGCCTTAACTCTAGCGGAAGAAGCAGGGTCTGATGAAATACTTTTTATTGGCACCCTGGGTAAAAGGCTGGATCATACCTTATCCAACATTTATTGTGGAATAGAACCTGCTCAGAGGAATATACAGATTATTCATTTTAGCCCGGATTGTACAATATACCTGGTAAGTAAAGGATTAGAGATAAGGGGAGAAAAAGGGGATATAGTTTCTGTTATATCGCTTACGGAAGAAACCAGCGGTGTTTGTTTGCAGGGTTTTGAATATCCTTTGGACAATGTAGTGCTCAAGAATTCCCAGCCTTTTGCGGTATCCAATATCTTAGCTCATGATAAAGGTGAGGTTAAGGTAAAAGAAGGGGTGTTAGCTGTTTTTTTATATAAGCAGAAATTAGATGCGGAACCTGCGGAGGGGAATAGACACAGATAAAACCCCCAAAGGGGGCACTGATGTTCCCTTCGGTCACTATTAAGATTGCAGGACCTTCGGGCGCACAGATCGACACGGTTTTTTGGACGCTGATTTTTATGATTAACGCTGATTCTTTTATTTTTATTACTGACGACTGAGTTTGCCGCGAAACAAACTATTTCACCTTTTTTTCCGTAGCGGAAACTTAAGTTTCCGCTACATAGGGAAGAAAGCAGAAACTTAAGTTTCCGCTATTATGCCTAATCGCGTACATTTGATTATTATGCAAGCGGGCGGGCATGGAACCCCGCCCCTACAGTGGGAAGTTTGTTTTCGCGGAGGCTGAAAGCCTCCGCTACGGTATTGAGGAAGACTAAACGCTACGAGTGTACCTGCGAAAAATATCTATAAACCAGCAGAAGGGGGCGGTTTCCGCGCCGCCCCGCATATTTCCGTGTAAAACATAGCATTCAGAGTTCTCGTGTCTATTTGCAAATTAACCGGTTGAATACTATTTAAATACCAGCATAGTTGAGGTTTGATTAATATGACCTATATATTCTTCACCATAGGTAGAAAACCCTATAGTGGGGATAGATGCAAAGATTTTACCATAATCATCAGTTTGTCCTTTCTGTTCCAGTTCCAGGGTTCTTAAAATACAGTGAAAATTAATAATACCGGAAATCTTTCCTAATTCCTGAAGCTTGTCCACAACCGCTTGCTCAGTGTCTTTTACAATATCAGTGGATTGCAGGAGTGATACCTCCATACCCTCAAGGATATTGCAGTAAAAAAACATATTACTGCCATCAATTCTTTGTGGACTGCGGACATATATTTCATCACCGTAAACCAAACCTACGGGGTTGCTCATAAAATAATCAGCTACTTTATCTGGAGAAACTCCTAAAGCTTGCGCATAAGCTTCCACTGCAGGTTTATTATTGAACTCAATAATTTTTCTTGCTTCGGCATCGACTTTAGTAGCGATCAATTTTTTATCTAATACTTCAAAACTCTGGGTTTTAATAATATCAAATCCTGCAGTAGGCTTAATAACTGCCAGTACAGCCGCATCATTATAAGCCTTTCCCTTAGCATAAACATAAGTTTGGGAAAATTTTAGGTCATCACCTGCAGAACCTCCAATAAAAGTAATATTAGTTTTATCGCCAATACTATCCATTATTTTTTCTTCGCAATTACTTAACCCGTCAATTAGAATTAATCCGACGTACTGTGTATAGTCAAGATCAGCCATAGCCACCTGGAAATATTCCCCAAAGGACTGGAAAGCCTGATTTATATCGCAGTTGGATTTAATATTCTCTACCACTTCCACTTTTATATCCGCAATTGCCTCCGCATTAAAAGCCATGGCCACAATAGAATTTTTTAACATTTTTCCACTAATAATTTCACCAGCAGTTGAAGCCCCCACTACGGGTAAGGAAGCAAATTGTTCATTCATTGCGTTAATAAGTAAATTCGGGTCGTAGTTGGATGAGGCAAAAAATATTAAAACACGGGTATCGAAATCTTGCAGTTGAGTGGAGATATCTTGGACAGCTTCATGAATTCCGCTTTTAACCGAATATACTGTTTTTATACTCATTCCGTATATCCTCCTTATATTTTTATATTTAATTCTTTGGCCAGCGCTAATAGCTTTTCAATTACTTGGGGATCATCATCTGACGTACTGGTATATTTATCCGGTACGATACCTTTCATAACCATTTTTGATTTTGTCAGGGTTTCAATGGTAGGGTTGCCATTAGCCCGCTTTTCTACAATTAGGTCAATGAGCTTTTTGATTTTTCCAGCCACTTAAATTTCTCCTCCCTTCCTCCTATCAATTAATTTATGGGACTGCCATTGTCAGAATATAGTTAATCTTTACTGAGGCTTTTTCCTTATTTAAAATGTAGTACCATAAATTAGAGCAATATACAGTATTCTCCTACATTCTTTTATTTCCTGCTTAATGTGCTAAAGTGAGATAATAATTGACGGCTCCAGACGCGGAACTCGCGGAGGAAAATTGACACAGATTAAACCCCCAAAGGGGGCACTGATGTTAGCTTCGGTTACTATTAAGGTTGCACCATAGGCACTACTGATGTTCGCTACGCTCACTATTAAGGTTGCACCATAGGCACTACTGATGTTCGCTACGCTCACTATTAAGGTTGCACCATAGGCACTACTGATGTTCGCTACGCTCACTATTAAGGTTGCAGGCCATGCGGGCGCACAGATCGACACGGTTTTTTAGACGCTGATGGACGCTGATTTTTATGATTAACGCTGATTCTTTTATTTTTATTACTGACGACTGAGTTTGCCGCGAAACAAGCTATTTCACCTTTTTTCCGTAGCGGAAACTTAAGTTTCCGCTACATAGGGAAGAAAGCAGAAACTTAGTTTTCGCTATTATGCCTAATCAAGTACATTTGATTATATTTTGGCAGTGCATGGAAACCCGCCCCTACAGTGGGAAGTTTGTTTTCGCGGAGACTTTTTTGCGCGGAATTAATGGTGTATTATAAATTGAAATCAATGATTTTTGCGAGGGAGGTTAAAAAATGGAAGCAATCATGAAGCGAAGGAGTATTCGCAAATACACTAACCAAGCTATTAGTGATGAGCAGATTAAAAAGCTGCTAACGGCAGCTATGTGTGCACCCTCAGCTGGTAACGAACAACCCTGGCATTTTATCGTGATAAGAGACCGCGAACTGCTTGACAAAGTACCCCAATATCATCCTCACTCTAACATGATTCGCGAGGCTACTGTAGCAATTCTGGTATGTGGAGATACCAGACTAAGCAAATATGATGTTGATTACTGGGTGCAGGATTGTGCAGCCGCAACGGAGAACCTTCTAATAATGGTGCAGGAATTAGGTCTGGGAGCAGTTTGGCTAGGGGTTTATCCAAGACAAGAGCGAGTAGCAGGGTTGCGCCAGCTTTTTAACATTCCGGAAGAGGTGGTTCCCTTTGCTTTAGTTCCTATTGGCTATCCTGCTGAGCACAAAGAACCCGAAAACCGTTACCGGGAAGATCGGATCCACCTTAATAAATGGTAAAAAAGTATATGCCGTATAATCAAGAATTGATTTTACGGCATTTTTGTATAATACTTATATAATGCTCTTGTATTTGGAGGCATTGATTAATGAAGGCTAGGTTATTTCGAGAGATTTTACCCCAGGTGTCCAAACCCGTACGTTATGCTGGCGGGGAAGTTAACATCATAAAAAAGGACTGGGATAAGGCACAGGCTAAGATGGTATTTGCCTTTCCTGATGTTTATGAAGTAGGTATGTCTCATATTGGGGGAAAGATTCTTTACGGACTGGTAAATGAAAAGAGCAATCACCTAATGGAACGTTCTTTTGCCCCTTGGCCTGATATGGAAGAAGTTATGCGAAGAGAGAACATACCTCTTTATTCTTTAGAATCATTTCGCCCATTGAGAGATTTTGATGTAATAGGTTTTTCGCTGCAATATGAATTGTCTATTACTAATATACTTAACATGTTGGATCTTTCAGGAATTCCTGCATGGTCTAAAGATCGGGGAGAAGAGTATCCTCTGGTAACGGCCGGTGGGCCAGTAGCTTTTAACCCAGAGCCTTTTGCAGAATTTTTCGATGCTTTTTTAATTGGTGATGGGGAAGAAATAATCCTTAAGTTTCTGGATTGTGTATATAATAATCGTTCATTGGCCAAAGATGAACTGCTTAAACAATTAGCTCGCATAGAAGGGGTTTATGTACCTTCATTGTATCGGGTGGAATATAAAGATAATGGAACCATTAAGAGTATGTCCCCTGTAGTGAAAGAAGCACCGGCCAAGGTCACGCGGCAGGTGGTAGAGGACCTAGATCAGTCCTATTATCCGGATAAACCTATTTTACCTTATATGAGTATAGTACATGATCGGGCTGTACTGGAGGTTATGCGGGGCTGCCAGCGCAGTTGCCGTTTTTGTCATGCTGGTATGGTCTACCGTCCGGTTCGGGAAAAAAGCTTGGAAACCCTTAAGAAGCAGGCGGCAGCCCAGTTGGCCAGTACCGGATATGAAGAGATATCATTAGCATCATTAAGCACTCTTGATTATTCCGGGGTCAAATCCCTGGTCAAGGATTTAGTTAAAGAATATGGCCCTCTGGGTACAGGAGTTTCCTTACCTTCACTTAGGGTAGATGCTTTTTCTATTGATTTAGCTAATGAAGTCCAAAAGGTGCGCAAGACAACTTTAACTCTCGCACCAGAGGCCGGAACTCAGCGCCTGCGGGATGTAATCAACAAAAATGTAACTGAAGAACAATTAATACAAGCGGTGGAAGCCGCCTTTAAGTCGGGATGGCTTGCTGTAAAATTATATTTTATGATAGGCCTGCCTACAGAAACAGAAGCTGATCTGGATGGTATACTGGATTTACTAGCCAAAGTTAAGGCTATCGGGGACAAGTATTCTCCTCGCCCGGTAGAGGTTAGGGCTAGTCTGGCTTCTTTTGTGCCTAAGGCCCATACCCCTTTTCAATGGTACCCGCAGAATAGTATTGAAGAGCTCGATAAGAAACGTCATTACATGATGCGGAAAAAACGGCGTCGTATAAAGCTCAGTTTTCACGATAGCCAAACTAGTTACCTGGAAGGGGTTATAGCCAGGGGTGATCGCCGTTTAGCCTTGGCTATTTTTAAAGCCTGGCAAAAGGGATGTAAATTTGATGGTTGGTCAGAGTATTTTCATTTTGACCGTTGGATGGAAGCCTTTAGAGAGTGTGGAATTGACCCTGATTTTTATACCTGTCGTCAGCGCGATTATGAAGAAATATTTCCCTGGGATTTTATTGAGACTGGTATTGACAAGGAGTATCTAATAGAAGAAAACGAGAGGGCCAAAAAAGGAATTAGCACGCCTGATTGTCGTCAGGATGGATGTAGGGATTGCGGAGTATGTATGACCCTGGGGGTTGACCTGCAGATTAAGGAGGGCATGGAGTGCGAATAAGGGTTGAATATAGTGTAGGATCTGATTTAAGGTTTTTATCTAACCTGGAGATGATGAATCTTATGGCACGTGCCCTGCGCCGGGCCAGGATTCCCTTTGCCTTGAGCGAAGGCTTTAATCCTCATATACGATTGTCTATGGGAACTGTTTTACCTGTGGGCTTATGGGGAAAAAGGGAATATTTTGACCTGGAACTGATGCAGGAGATTAGCCCGGATATGTTTATCAATAATATGAATCAGGTTTTACCCCAGGCTATGCGGATTAATAAATGTATAGCTATTACCGATGATACTCCTACCCTTATGAAAAGTATCAATTGTGCTTGTTACTCCTTTATTCTCAGTTCATCCCCTACCCAACTGCAGGAATGGAAAGACAATTTGCTTAAGCAAGAGGAATTACTAGTAAAAAGCCGGGGTAAGAAAAAGAATGTAGACAAAAACCTACGTCAGGGAATTCTCAAAATAGAAATGAATAACCAGGGAGATTTTGCTATTATTGATATATGGGTAACAGTGGGAGAACCCCTTAATGTGCGCTATGATGAGCTTAGAGACCTCTTAGTGCAAACGGGTATTAACGAACAGGATATTTTAGATATTTACCGTAGTGGTAATTATATTATGGTCAATGATAGGTATTATACTCCTCTGGAAAAGGTGAAATGAGTTGAGCAGGGAAATTATTATTGACGTTTATCCCTGGGAATCCCGGGTAGCCATAGTTGAGGAAGGTCGGTTGGCTGAAATATTCTGGGCCAACCAGGATGAGAATGTCGGGAATATTTATAAAGGTAAGGTTAAGGACATCTTACCCGGTTTGTCATGTGCTTTTATTGATATAGGGCTATCGAAAAACGCTTTTTTATATGCTGGCGATATAATGATTCCGGGGTTAAAAAAGGGATGCAATGCTTTAGATCTATTAAAAAGCGGCCAGGATATAATGGTACAGGTGAAAAAAGAAGCCTTTTCGGAAAAAGGTGCACGGGTAACTGGTAATTTGACTATCCCTGGTCATTATGTGGTCCTTCTCCCTTATCAGATGGATATTTGTATTTCTCGCAAATTAACTGATAATGAACGCAGGGATCATTTGCGTAAATTAATGGAAAAGCATATAGTTCCCGATATGGGGATAATTTTACGAACCGCTTGCCAGGATGCGGATGATGAAGATATTATTCAAGAATTCCAGGATTTAATAAAGGTATGGGAAGAAATCAACCGTCGCTATGAATGTAAACGTGCTCCTAGTCTTATCTATGAAGATATTGATGTTCTAGAAAGGGCACTACGTGACTACCTTGATAGTGATATTAGCCGGGTAATAGTAAATAATAAAAAATTACAGCAAAAAATATTAGAAAAGAAGAAAAATTCAATGAATTTTACCGTCCAATTTGAAGAGGGCGATCTATTCGAGAAATATGGTCTAGAAAAAGATATACGCCGAAGCCTGCGGCGTAAGGTTTGGTTGCGTAATGGCGGTTATCTAATAATTGATGAGACCGAGGCTATGACCGTGATAGATGTTAACAGTGGCAAATATACCGGAAAAAATGATTTTGAAGAAACGGTATTTAAGCTTAATCTAGAGGCTGCCGTAGAAATCCCCCGGCAGTTAAAGCTTCGTAGTTTGGGTGGTATTATCTTAATTGATTTTATTGATATGAAAAAACAGGATAATGCTGATAAAATAATCGCTACTCTAAAGCAAGAATTATCTAAGGATAAGGCTCATACCCGCATAGTAGGGATGACAGGATTAGGTTTTTTGGAAATGACTCGCAAAAAATCGCGTTACGGGATAGATGAATTTTATACGGAAGAATGTTCATATTGCAAAGGCCGGGGAAGGACGATTAATCTTCACGCTCTATCCTGTGAGGTTAAGAGAAAACTTGCTAATATGAGTTATGTGGAGAAGGAAAAGATTGTCTGTGAGGCTAATCCACGTTTACTGGAGCTTATTGAAAATGACGAGATAAACCTGGCCTATATAGAAAGGCGGACACAAAAGAAGATTAACTTAGTGCCCAATCCCGACCTAAACCCGACTAATTATAAAATATACACGGAATAGATGCTCCGAAATTAGGTTTTGGCAATGGTGAGTTAGGGAGAGAAGCAATTTCGCTTCTCTTTATTTGTTTAAAGTAGTAGCGGAAACTAGCTGCAGGCGCCTTTGGCTTGGCATTACTACGGGAATTACGTCTGCTATGCTTAATGATTATATATAAGGATGACAGGGAAATGCAGTTGTTCAATAAACAAATTACCATTAATTGATTAATAAGACGCCAAAAGTTACAAAGGGAATTAAAATGTTGTATAATTCCTATTAATAATATAGGAATAACAGATATTGCTGGAGACATTGTCTTAGCATCGAATATGCCTCTTGCATCAGGCGGGGACAACTTCCGTCCATAGCTGAAGAGGCAGATGGGACCACCAAGAAAGGAGTTATCAGTTGTGTCAGCAGGGTCTATTTATGCTGAATACCAGGTAATCCACTACAATGGGGGAACGGTTGAAAATAAAACGGCTAAGGTGGTTGCGGAAAAACCTTTGACGGTTTTCCTGAATCATAATGAATTGGCTACCTTAATTTGTTCACCAGTGGGACTTGAAGAACTGGTGGTGGGCTTTTTGCTGAGTGAAGGACTTATCCGGCAGCGGTCAGACATTAAAGATATCCGCTGTAATGAGGACGAAGGATTGCTGTGGATTGACACCACTCACCCGGTAACTCAGACCGATAGTTTTCTGCGCCGGCATATTGCCAGCTGTTGCGGCAAGGGCAGGGCTGGACTTTATTTTATTAATGATGCCCGGCAGTTGCAGCCGGTGGAGTCCGATTGGCGGTTGGAGGCGAAGAGAATAGTTGGTTTGATGGACAAACTGGAAGAGCGGGCCGATTCCTTCCGCTTGACCGGAGGGGTGCACAGTGCGTCTCTGGCGGATGAGTCAGGCATCATCGTTTACTATGAAGACATCGGCAGGCACAATGCCGTTGATAAGGTGCTGGGCTATACGGTTTTGAATGAGGTACTTGCAAACAACAAATGCCTGTTGCTGAGCGGGCGCATTGCTTCAGAAATTCTAATTAAAGCAGTGCGGGGGAATATACCCATAATCCTGTCCCGTGCTGCTCCCACCCAGCTGGCCTTGGATTTGGCTGAAGAGCTGAATGTTTGTATTGTAGGCTTTGTGCGCGGGGAAAAATTGACTGTCTATACCCACCCAGAAAAAATTATATTTGATTGAGCAAATGAAACACTTGGTCTGGTTTAATTCATGGCTGTGAAAAAGAATTTCGAAATTGTCATTGCTGTGAACATAGCTATTGCGATGACAAAAAGAAGACTATATGGTCATTGCACCCTAACGGGTACTTCTGATGTTCGCTTCGCTCACGATTAAGGTTGCGATCCCCCGGAGGGGGCGTGGCAATCTCAAACGACGATTATCGGTAATGGGGAAAAGAGATCGCCGCGTCGCTTCGCTTCTCGCAACCTTAATTGTATCCGGAAGGATACATCGGAAGTGCCCGAAGGGCCGATGACGTGCTTAAGTTTTTTTCGGGAGATGAAGTGCATGAGAGAAATTTACATAGATCACAGTGCTACTACTCCTGTGGATGAGGCGGTTTTTGAAGCTATGATACCTTACTATACCAATCAGTATGGCAACCCATCCACGGTATATTCCAAAGGGAGAGCAGCCAGGAGGGCACTGGAAAAAGCCCGTGAGCAGGTAGCAGCATTGATCAATGCTCATCCCGGGGAAATATTTTTTACCAGCGGCGGCACTGAAGCAGACAATCAGGCCATCGTCTCTTATATGGCCGGCAATTCCCACCGGGGCAGGCATTTAATTATCTCGGCCATAGAACACCATGCGGTTCTGGATGCCTGCGAGTACCTGCAAAAAAGCGGTTTTGAGTTAACTGAGCTGCCGGTAACTCCAACCGGAGTAGTGGAGCCGGATACCCTTCGCAAGGCATTAAAACCTGAAACCACACTGGTTTCAATCATGCACGCCAATAATGAGGTAGGTACCATTCAGCCTATAAAAGAGCTGGCGGCTGTTGCCCATGAAGCTGGGGCGGCATTTCATACCGATGCTGTACAAACCGTTGGCAAGATTCCTGTTGATGTATGCGATTTGGGGGTTGATATGCTATCCGCTTCCAGCCACAAACTCTATGGGCCTAAAGGAGCTGGCTGCCTTTTCATTAAAAAAGGAACCCCAATAGGAAAACTCCTGCATGGAGGATCTCAAGAGGCTAATATGAGGGGCGGCACTGAGAATGTACCTGGAATAATCGGGTTCGGCAAAGCCGCTGAACTTGCCCAAAACCGTATGAGAGAACACTTTGCCTATTTAACCAGGTTAGGCAAAAAACTTCAAAATGGGATTAGGGAAAAAATCCCCCATACTATTATTACCGGTGATCCGGATAATCGAATTCCCGGACATGTCAGTGTATGTTTTGAATCTGTGGAAGGAGAGTCCGTTCTCTTAATGCTGGATGGCTATGGTATTATGGCTTCCGGTGGCTCAGCCTGCACCTCCGAAGCCTTAGCACCGTCTCACGTGTTGCTGGCCATGGGAATTCCTGAGGAAGTTGCGAATGGATCCCTGCGTTTGACACTGGGCAAAGATAACCGTGAAGAGGATGTTGATTACGTACTGGAGATACTTCCGGAAGTAGTGACTCGATTGCGCGCCGGGTCCCTGTTAAGGTAGCTGTATAAAATATGGGCAGGAGGCTGGTTAAGTTAGAAATGCTTCCGCCTCCTGCCGTTCCCCACCTCATAATCCATATTTTTCCCTGCTTCAATTATCCCACAGCAATAGGTAAAAAGATAGTCTGCTAGTTATTGATGGCCAGCATTCTCAGAGTAGCACTTACAGTTTGGCGTTCGAGATTGCCATGGCACTTCGTGCCTAGCAATGACACATAAGATGGCTTCGGTTCTGTCACCGCGAGGAGCGTAGCGACATGGCGATTGCTTTTTTCGCCTTTATCGACAGTCTGAGCAGGGCTATAATAGTTCTGCTTTTTTAGCTAATAAAAACAAGATGCCTTAAATGGAAAAAAATGTTAATATAGTATAACAAAACGTGAATTTTAATGAAGGGTAGGAATATATTTTAAACAAGCCATTTAGGATAGAAAGGATGAAAATGGTGGTAATAAACCTGCGCTTTTTACGGTTACTAATAATTGCTGTACCACTCCTCTTAATTTTTATTTATCTGGTCCAATATTTTATTCCGGAAGAGAAAAATGAATCTCCCGTTAAACCTTTACCGGGAAAACTATGTGGCAGTTTTATTAGCTGGGATGAAACTAAGGAATATTTTCCTAATTATAGTGGTGCTACGGTTATTGATATTGAAACGCGTAAGCAGTTTAACATCCAAAGGCGCGGGGGCAGCAATCATGCCGATGTGCAGCCCCTTACAGCTGAAGATACAGCTACCATGAAGCAAATTTACAATGGGGAATGGAGCTGGAAACGAAGGGCTATAATTGTGGTAATGGAAAATGGAATGAAAATTGCTGCCTCAATGAATGGTATGCCCCATGGTCAAGGCGCCATTAAAGGTAATAACTTTAATGGACATTTTTGTATTCATTTCTTAGGAAGTAAAACCCATGAGAGCAATAAGGTGGATTTGGCCCATCAGATGATGGTCTGGAAGGCAGCCGATGTAGTAGCAAGTCAAGTTAAGGCTCTGGAACCGGAGCGTACATTGGAATTACTATTTACTGCTATAGACCAGGGAGAATTGCAACTGGCAGCTGGGTTATTAAGTGGTGAGAAAACTGATGGTGCTATTTTGGAACTATTTCGTGATTATGATTATGTTAAAACGTTTAGTATTACTAAGCTCACTGACGATACCTATGAAGTTGGTGTTTTGCTGGGTTATGACGGAGGACGTAAACAGACTCGCAAAGTTATACCGGTAAAAGTAGAAAAAAAGGACTCTGGCTGGAAAATCGACGTAAGCTCAGTAGTAATGCTTCTGCAACAGCCTGGAGCTATGGGGAATTCTACCCCGGAGGAACTTAAAAATCTATAAACTCTGGGGCTGATTTCTTCCGGCAAAAAATCGGGATATTATATAGCAAACTCCTACCGCCAGTATAAAACGTCCAATTTGCAGTGGTATAATCATAGCACCCATAGCTGCCCAGATAAGAGTGTCTTCAATTAATGAATGGCATAGGACCAGGAACAGATTAAGAGTATAAATATCTTTATAGCTAAGTTTTCCTTGACGGGTACTGTCGATAATGATGGCACCTCCGTATCCTATTCCCAGTAGGAGTCCAGCCATCAAGGGTAGGTTAGTATCAGAAGACATCCCCATAAACCGTGTAAAGGGCGAAATAAGTCCAGTTAACTTATCCAGCAGGTTATATTCCTGAAAAAATTCTACCACAATCATTACCGCTGTTATTATAAGGGCCAATTGTCCGACTAACAAAAAGCCACCCTTAAGAATAGAAACCATAATATTTATATAGTCCAAATTATATTTACCTCCCAACCGCCATGCCAAAATTATACAACGACTTCCTTGAGTGCGAACAAAGTGAGCTTCAGCAACCTTATTAGCTCCCGTAAGGGAACGTCAGTAATGCCTTTGGTAATGTACTCGTAGGTCTGGCGTCTTAGGTTTATAACATGTTTCCTATTTAATAAGGTAATTAAGAAGCAAAGCCAAAGCCAGGGCAGCCAGGACTCTGGTAAAAAGCAAGGAACCTACTTTAGAACCAGTCTTCCGGCTTATAACCGATTCCAGGGGAAGATCATGGGCAGCCAGCATAATAGCGGCAATTATAGTTATTTCTTTGGCATCAAAGCCTAGGGGAACCACTGCCCCTACACCCGCATAAAAACTAACTAGCGCACCTAAAACTATAGGCAAAGCAGCCTCTCCCGGCAAGCCGATAAGGTGCATAAGAGGTGTTAATAAATCGGAGACCCATTTAATTATAGGTGTGTAGTTTAACAGGCTTACTATAATATAGGCGGGCAGAACCACCTTAATACCCAATTCCCAGATAATACTAATGCTTCTATGCAATGCCCGAGATAATAATGCCGAAATTAAAACTCCCTCCTATTCAAGCTTAATTCTCCTACCTTCTAGCCGATCATATATTTTAATAGCCCTATTGCCTTGTAATATTATACCTAGTATTGCCTACATTAGATAATAAATTTACAACCTGGTCCAGTAGCCTACAACCATAAGAAGAAAACAAAAATATATTGTTAGTAAGCAAACTCAATGGCTCCCCTTTAAGGAGCATAAGTAGTACATTAGGTATAGCGCATTAGGCATAAGGCTGTTCTACAGTAGCTATTCACAGCTAATAGGCAGAAAAATAACCGCTTACAGTAGCAAGCGGCAAGAAAAAGATTGAGATAGTTATGATTAAAAAAGGTGGTTTTTCCCTATTTTAAGGAATAACCACCTATCCTTATGCTTACATAAGTTACCATTCAGTCTCCTTTTCAAAATAGGGAAGGCACAGACGTTTCCCTCTGTACCCCGGTCCAGAAGCCATAACTTATTAGCCTTAGGCTTAAGGACTCGAAGACGTTATTCAATTCTAATAAAAAAACAGGCTACTTTACGCAAAAAAGTACATTAAAGTTGCCTGTTTTTTATAAACAGTCTCACAATGTACTCCTTTCCAAAATGCGGGAGGCACAGACGTTTCCCTCTATACCCAGGCACAGAAACCATAGCAATTTTTGCCTTAGGTTCAAGTGCTCGGAGTATGATTATTTAATTTAATTCAGTTTATCACAAAGGTCAGGCTGAAAGCAATAATAAATTTTCCATTTATTTGACAGCAAAAATCCCAAATCAGCCAGCTTTTCAATAGGGAAGGGACATATAATTCCCTCTTAATCCGGTACATGAAGCATTGCATAATATCTTAATTATAATTTTAAAACTAGTACTTTATCACAAATCCTAATATTTTTCATATGCTGGTTATGGGGTGATAATATGGCAAAGCAAAATGTTAATGTTGAAACGTTGGTAATTGAAAATGAGATGCAATATGATGGTGTTACGGTTTTATCTTATAAAATTGAGTATCCTCAATTTAGTTCAGAAAATTACCGGAGGTCAATATTAAGAATAAACGATTTTTATAGAGCTAGAGCATTGGATTATCAAGAGTATGTCCGCACTACCCTATACCAAATGGCAGTTGAACAGTATTTGGATGATAAAGAAAACGGATTTCCGGTAAGGGTATTTGCAGCTCAGGATTCTTACAATATTACTTATAATAGGGCTTGCATAATCAGCCTATATTTTGACCGTTACGAATACACTGGCGGTGCCCATGGACTCACAGTAAGATCTTCGCAGACCTGGAATTTACAAAGTGGCCAAATGGTAAAGCTGGGTGAACTATTCGAATGTTTGTTTAATTATAAAGAGTATATTATAAGGAATGTGATAGAGCAAATAAGGAAAAATCCTGATATTTACTTCGAAGATTATGAGGGCCTGGTAAGACAAACTTTTAATGTAGATAACTTTTATGCTACACCGGAAGGTATAGTAGTCTATTTCCAACAATATGATATTGCACCATACGCCAGTGGTATCAGAGAATTCTTAATACCATATAATGACTGCGTAATAGATCCTATAAATAAATGCACCAATACAGGGGCGTCATTTACGATTAATTTACCTTTTCTTCGTAAGCGGAGTAAACAATTATAATAATAGTGAGCGGGCGGAGCAAAGCCCCGCCCCTACAATACTAATGAGTAGATATTTTCAAACCTATAATGCCTATTAGTATTAATCCAATAAAGAGAGTACGTCAATTGAGCGGGCTTTTGATAGTAACGCAGAGATTTGCTGCGTTACTGTTTCGAGCGTAGCGAGCTTAAATCAGTTGTCCTTTAAAGGGCTTTTGTCATCGTCATAAGCAGGTTCTCATTAGTTTGCGAACCTGCTTTAATATTTTTTAAGAGATATTCCATATTTCACACGTAGTAGTATATGAAAAGATTTTGAGGAGGTGGAATATTTGGAATACTCGGAGGCTGAGCTTGTACGGGGGATAAAAAACCAGGATACAGCAGTTTATGAGTACATGATCAGCAAATATACAAAAATGGTATACTGCCTTGCCTACAACATCCTGGCAGTATCGCATAGCAAAGAGGATATTGAAGAATGCGTAGCCGATGTATTTTTTGATGCCTGGATCAAGATTAAGGAATTTGATAAAGAAATAGGCAGCTTCAGAACCTGGCTGCTTATTCTAACCAAGTACAAAGCGCTTTCCTATAAACGCAGGAAACGCAGCAACAGCCTTGTAGACATCGAGAATGTCCAGATAGAGGATGATGTAGACTTGGAAAAACAGGATGCTTAGGCAGGATCTGGAACAGGTGATGAATATCATTAACACCTTTGCGGAACCTGACCGGGAGATATTTATCAGAAGGTTTATTAAAGGTGAAAAGATAAATGACCTTGCCCGGTCCTTAAATCTGTCCAGAGCGGCTGTAGACAACAGGCTCTTAAGGGGAAGAAAAGTCATAAAGGAGGGCTTGAAAATATGAATGAAGACAAGATTATCTGGATGTTGAGCCGGCTCGAAGATGATCGGGCGGAAAAAGAGATAGACAAACTTCTGGAAGGAGTTGACTTTAATATGGAATCGATTAAAAGAAAAGCAGTTCAGAAACTTGTTCGGCATAATAAAAAATCACGTCTCAGAAAACGTCTGACTTACGCAGCGGCGGTATGCGCCTGTTTTGTTTGCCTCAATGTGGCATATGCCGATGAGATATCGCAAACCATAAAATCATTTTTCAACAAAACCCGGTATATTCAACCATGGTTGACGGCAAGGCCTATTATCTTCCCGAGCGCCTGAAACTGGATGACCAAACGACGGTGGACAGCTTTATGGTAGCCTCCGACCGGATGGAGATGGAATTGACCTCAGACCTGAGTGGGGAAGCTAT
>Ga0134092_1000862_pt1 | contig 28933 bp, 20 predicted proteins | sample 3_6taG_FD_94454 | JGI IMG/M metagenome (GOLD analysis project Ga0134092, IMG submission 94454) | Switchgrass degrading microbial communities from high solid loading bioreactors in New Hampshire, USA - 3_6_20_6_A3 metaG | ecosystem: Engineered > Bioreactor > Semi-continuous > Anaerobic >... | reverse complement strand
CTGACTTTCTAATCATCGGGGGGGGTATAGCTGGCCTTTTTACTGCCTTAAAGGCTTCTGCGTATGGTAAAGTTGTCGTATTGGCCAAAAAAACAATTAAAGATTGCAATACGGGTTTAGCTCAAGGGGGAATTGCTGCTGCTGTGCATGAGGAGGATTCCCCTTTTTTGCATCTTGAGGACACTCTGGAGGCTGGTGCCGGGCTATGTGATATAGAAGCGGTAGATGTACTAGTCCGTGAAGGGCCAGATCGGGTGAGGGAATTAATTAAAGCTGGGGCGCAGTTCGATATGAAAGATGGTAGCATTTCCCTGACCCGGGAGGGAGCTCACAGCCGGCCACGTATTTTACATGCTGCAGATGCTACCGGTGAGGCTATTCGTAGTGCCCTAGTGCAACGTTGTGAGGAAAAGCCGGATATTACAATAACTGAGAACCAATTTCTGGTTGATTTGCTTACTAGTTATAATGGCAATGAGTGTTACGGTGCCCTGGTATACGATACTAATGCCCGATCGCACCTAGTATACGCTGCTCGGGCCACTATAATAGCTACGGGGGGAGTTGGGCAGCTATATAAAGCAACTACCAATCCTGATGTGGCTACTGGAGACGGCATGGCTGCCTGTTATCGGGCGGGGTGTCCCCTTACGGATTTAGAGTTTATTCAGTTTCATCCTACCGTGTTATACAGCCATGATACCCAGCGCTTTCTAATTTCCGAGGCTGTGCGGGGCGAAGGCGGTTTGCTCTATAACCAGCGGGGGGAAAGGTTTATGCATAAATACCATTCCTTGGAAGAACTGGCCCCCCGAGATGTAGTATCCCGCGCTATTCTTAATGAAATAACCATGGCAGGTGGGGAGTATGTTTTTTTAGATATGTCAGTTATTAAGGATGCTACTACCCGCTTTCCTAATATTTATCGTACTTTGCTCACCCGGGGAATAGATTTTACCAAGGACTTGGTTCCGGTATCACCTGCGGCTCATTTTACTATGGGTGGTATAGGAACCAATACTTATGGTGAAACTGGTATTTATGGACTATATGCCTGTGGAGAAGCTGCCTGTACCGGTGTACATGGAGCTAATCGTTTGGCTAGCAATTCTTTACTGGAAGGGATTGTGTTTGGTCAGCGCATAGTGGATAAGGTTGAAGAGATGCTTTATCGTCGGACTATAAAAGTGGATGAGATTTTCCGCCAGTTTGATCCTGAGGGAGTTTGTATACTTCGAAGGGAAAGGATTACTCCCCAGGAATGTAAACCTAAGCTGCAGGAAATTATGTGGGATAAAGTGGGTATAATACGAAACGAAAATAGTTTAAAAGAGGCTAATCAAGAGGTTGAATATCTTTATAATAATCTAGCGCGGGGCGATGATTTGCTAGCTTATTATGAAATTAATAATATGCTAACCGTAGCCAGGATAATTATCCAGGCTGCTTTATGGCGTAAAGAAAGCCGTGGAGGCCATTTTCGCTCCGACTACCCTTACCGCGATGACCTTAGATGGCTCAAACATACTAGTTTTGTTAATTGCTAATTCAGGAGGACTATATGGAGTATTTCGGGTTAAATGAAATTATTGAGCGGGCACTAAAAGAGGATATCGGACATGGGGATTTAACTACTAAAAGCCTGATCTCTGAGGATATGCAAGCCGCCGGGGTATTCGTGGCCAAAAGCCCTGGAATTTTGGCGGGGATAAAAGTGGCCTGTGAGGTATTTAAATATCTTGAACCAGAGATTAAGTTCGAATATTTTAAAACCGATGGAGATACTTTGGCACCGGGGGATATTATAGCCCGGGTTACGGGGAAGGCAGCCACTTTGCTGACAGGTGAAAGGGTAGCCCTTAATTTCTTACAGCGTCTTTCCGGTATTGCCAGCAAAACCCGGAAAATGGTGGAGATAATTAAATATATGCCAGTGGAATTAGTTGATACTCGTAAAACTACTCCTGGGCTCAGGGTTCTGGAAAAGTATGCTGTAACCGTAGGTGGTGCCCGTAATCACCGGCTGGGCTTATATGATGGGGTTATGATTAAGGATAACCATATTAAGGCAGTAGGTGGTATTGCCCGAGCCGTTTCCGATGTGCGCCAAAAGGTTCCCCACACAATAAAAATTGAGGTAGAGGTTGAAAATTTGGATCAGCTGCAGCAGGCTCTGGAAGCCCGGGCTGATATAATACTTCTGGATAATATGGATATAGAACAGATGAAACAGGCGGTACAAATTACAGCGGGACGAGCATTACTGGAGGCTTCCGGAGGTATTAATGAGGAGACATTGCTTGAGGTCGCCCGCACGGGTGTAGACTTCATTTCATCAGGAGCAATCACTCACTCTGCGGTTAGCTTGGATATTAGCTTTGACCTTACCGAAACGTGGTAGTAAGTTAGTCTACCCTAAGCGGCTGGATAAAAGCCGAGCAATTATAATGCTATGTCACGCTTGTCCAGCTGGTCTAACAGTAGTGGTGTTATTGATATGTGGCGGATGATTAAAAGGGTAATGCTTTGAGGTATGTTAATTACTTTACTAATAGCCTGCATTACCCTTCGCGCCTGGATAAAGCATCATGCTTGCCCTGGGGTTATAGATGCTGGCGGGCAATTTGTACCGTCTTTGCTTCCCAATCGCAATGCTGCTGCTTCTATTTCTTCAGCTACCTTTAGGGCCGCAACGTGCCTTCTTCTATGTATAATTTTACCATCTTAAATCCCTCCTTCGGATTTTTAGTAAATGTACGATTCTTAAGGTTTTTGGACTGCACTTTTCTAATAGCACTTCGCATATGGATAATATTAGCATATATATTTATTTAGCAGAAATATGACAAAATATATTATATATTGACAAAAATTTATTTATTAATTAGAATTATTATTAATTTTTACGATCTGATTATTATCCATTTTGAAGGGAGCTTACATAATGCAACAGATTAAACTTAAGTGGAGTAATATGGAAGTTATCAAAGAATTATATAGCGCAATGGTAGACACTTATGAAGAAGGAGCAGTTTTTGTTGTAACTGACATGGAAAAAGTTATATATAAAAAAGCTTCTGAAAAATTTGATATACCGAAACTATTAGTAGGAAATAAAACTGGTAAATTGGCAGATACGGTTTATAAGAGAAAACAGATTTTGGAATTGAATTTAGGCGTTCATGTGTATGGCGTAAGGGTTAAGTTTGTGGCAGGGCCATTCTGGTCAGACGATGAAACCGAAGTTCTCGGAGGGTGGGCATTAATTTTACCCAGAGTGCATAAAATGGTAGGTGCCTTTGATACTTTTGCTCCTATTATAACGGAAATGTTACCTGAAGGGGGCTTTATGTACCTTGCTGATAAAGAGAAATTTGTTAAGAAACAGGGCTCCAGCAAATTTGATATTCCTATGTTCGAAACGGGTGTTCCTTTAAAGGATAGCGACCTGGCTACGGAATGTATCCTTAGTAAAAGTAAGGTAGTGCGGGAATTTTCTAAAGATACATATGGGGTTATTACCCAAGTCAGTTGTTACCCATTATTTGATAACAATAAACAAGAAGTTGTAGGTGCATTTGGCCTGGCTTTACCACGGGAATTACCTTTAAGGCTGAAAGGCATGGCTGATAACCTGGGGAAAGGGCTGTCGGAGGTATCAGCAGCTATGGAGGAAATGGCTGCTGCAGCAAGTGAAGTAGCTAATAACCAGGGGAACCTGCACCAAGAAATTGGGAAAGTTAGCGATGATGCGAAAGAGATAAACAATGTATTATCTTTTATTAAAGAGATAGCTGATGAAACCAAGATGCTGGGGCTGAATGCGGCTATTGAAGCAGCCAGGGCTGGAGAAGCCGGGCGTGGCTTTGGGGTAGTAGCAGAAGAAATTAGGAAACTATCAGATCAGTCTAAACAAACCGTAGTACAAATTAAAGAATTACTGGACCGAGTGAATAACTCTATCAATAAAACTACTGCTCTTTCTGATGCAACTTTGGAAAATACCCAGCAAGTAGCTGCAGCTACTGAAGAGGTTAATGCCAGCTTAGAAGAAATGGCCGCTTTGTCACAACAGTTAGAAATTACAGCTAACCAGCTTTAGAAAGGTGATTAGAAATGGCTTCTGACGATGTGCAAATGGTAGTATTTTCATTAAATGTAGAAGGAAGTACATATGATTATGGTGTGCCGATTCTTCAGGTGCAGGGAATAGAACGTTTGCCCGATATTACGAAACTACCTCAGGCAGAAAGTTTTATTGAGGGGATTATTAATCTTCGCAATGAGATCATTCCGCTAGTTGATCTGAAGAAACTTTTTGCATTAGGAGAAATAGAACGCAGCGATGAAACCAGGATTATTATATTTGATGTTGATGACCGTAAGGTAGGGGTCATTGTAGATGATGTACAAGAAGTAATCCATGTCGGCCAAGAACAAATTGAAAGCAATATAGGAATTAATATAGGGGTCAGTAGCCGGTATATTAAGGGAGTAGCCAAAGTTGAAGATAAACTAATTATTATTATTGATTTAAGCAAAATATTTACCTCGGAGCAAAAGGAGGCACTAGAAACTGTTGATAAATGATTCCGCAGCAGTCAGAAGCGCTGAACGAGGTGGCCAGCTTCGCTCCACCAGCTATAGTTGATATATTAATGAAAATAAGTACACGAACAGCAAAATAAGCCCATTTAACGTCACAGCGATTTATTTTTTCTAATTGCCAATCATATGGCTGCTTCAACCACTGTTTCTATTCAACTCCGTTCTTCCGTGGTTGGTTTCCTTCCCACCCGCAATCTTTTTCCTAAGCTTTATTTCTTTACCTCCGTTTTTTTAGTTTAATGGTTCCACTGCAAAAAGTAATAAATAGCATAAAGTTGAATAATTAGACGCGGACCCCGCCGAGGGGAATAGACACAGCAACATTAATTGTGAAACCGCAAGGTGAAACATCAGGAGTACCCGTAGGGTGATTACACCCCCAAAGGGGGGGCTGATGTTCCCTTCAATCACTATTAAAGGTAGCAGGCCCTTAGGGCGCACTGATTAACACTGTTTTTTTGACGCTGATGGACGCTGATTTTTATGAATTACGCTGATTTATTATCGATTTTTGCTCACTGCAAAAATATACATGAAATTGAATAATGTACGCGGAACCCGTACCCAAAGGGCACACGGATGTTCACCATCTTCACAACTAATGCAGTACCTAAGGCACTATACCTAAAGGTACAACTGATGCTCCCTAACGGGAGCCATTGATGTTGCTGATTTCGCTCCGCTCACAATAATGGTTACGGAATTTAAGGAAAATAAACTTTATTGTTTCTAGGTAAAACTTAAAGAAATACGGAGTATTTCAACAGTAATTCTTAATTTTTAATTCTTAATTATTAATTCAATACACACTTACTTTAAGCCCCGTTTTCACTTTATGCATTTGATTAGGCTTCTTTGCATCAGAATCTTTAATACATATTTAATGCGTAAGAATAAACAAGGATTAGCAACTACAAGTATTAGGCTAGACCTGAAAATGAGGTATAATAAACAAATATAGTTTTGTGGCTAAGAAGGGATAGGTTGTGCCGTTTAATTCTTATGAATTTATATTTGCTTTTATCCCGCTGACGGTAGTGGTTTATTTTTGGTTGAATCGGCGGGGCTGGACACATGCAGGGAAGGCTTGGCTGATTGTTAGTTCCCTATTTTTTTATAGTAGTTTCAGTGTGTCTTTTCTGCCTTTAATATTGGGTTCCATCCTGGTTAATTATTTGCTAGCAAGACTTATCCAACTCCACTCTCAGAAAATAAGCCAAGGCCGGTTTTTTCTTATACTTGGACTGGTATTTAATATCGGCTTACTTGGGTATTTTAAATATGCTAATTTTTTTATTGCTAATCTTAATTTATTATTAGGTCGGGATATAGGTTTTCTATCCATTGCTTTACCGGTAGCGATTAGTTTTTTTACTTTTATACAGATTGCTTACTTGGTAGACGTTTATAGAGGTGCGGCGAGGCAAAAGGGGTTTTGGGATTATACTCTTTTTGTCAGTTTCTTTCCTTATTTACTTTCCGGCCCCATTGTTCGTCACCGGGAGGTGGCTGACCAGTATGATGATCCAAAACTTAAGGCTTTGGATTATCGTAATATTGCTTCAGGGATTTTTCTATTCAGCATAGGATTGTTTAAAAAGGTAGTGATAGCTGACACTCTGGCCAAGTGGGCTAATTTTGGCTTTGACACAGCCGTGAGCCTTACCCTGATCGAGGGTTGGGTTACTTCTCTATCTTATACTCTGCAGCTTTATTTTGATTTTAGTGGTTATACTGATATGGCCCTTGGGGTGGCTTTGTTATTTAATATTAAGCTGCCTATAAATTTTAATTCCCCTTATAAAGCCGTAAGCATTCAGGATTTCTGGAGGCGCTGGCATATCAGCCTGAGTAGATTTCTGAGGGATTATATTTATATACCTCTGGGGGGGAGTCGAGCGGGAAGTCTGGCGCTTTATCGGAATATTCTTTTAACTTTTTTAATAGGAGGATTATGGCACGGAGCAGCCTGGACCTTTGTCTTTTGGGGATTTTTACATGGGTTAGCACTGGTCGTAAATCGTATCTGGCAGAAGTTAAATCTGCATATGAATAAGATACTGGCCTGGTTTATAACCTTTAATTTTATTAATTTTGCCTGGGTTTTTTTCCGTGCGCAAAGCTGGGCAGATGCCATAAAGGTAATTAAGGCTATGACGGGATTAAATGGAGTAACTTTGCCGGAGTCACTAGCAGGCTTTTTAGGATTTTTGGCTCAATATAATGTCAGTTTTGGTGGTTTTATTATGCAGGATTATCTGCATCAGGCGACAGCTGTTTTAGCAGTATGTTTATTCATAGTGTTATTTGCTAAGAACTCTATGCAACTTAAGGATGATTTTAAACCATCGCCCTTTAATGCGGTAGCCATAGCATTCCTGGCTATAACCGCCATCTTAAGCCTGAGCAGGGTTAGTGAATTTATTTATGTTAACTTTTAATTTTCCTGCAATAAGTAATAATATGCAGGTTTAAATCGTAAATATTCTGTCGCCGAACCTTAAGCATGGGGCAACACCCGCGAAACAAGCTAACTTCGCCTTTCTTCCGTAGCGGAAACTTAAGTTTCTGCTACCCAAAGTAATAATAAATATGCATCAAGTTAAATAAATGGACGCGGACCCCGCGGAGGGGAATAGACACAGAGGTTACACAGGTCCTTCCGGCGCACAGATTTACACGGTTTTTTTTATTAGACACTGAAAAACACTGAATTCTTATGATTAAAGCTGTTTCTTTATTTTTGTACTGAAGACTGAGTTTTTACAAATATTTAAATTGATAGTAGCTATTTAAATTGATAGTAGCTGGGTGCCATTTGAGTATACCTTAGGTATGGGGGTTTCGTTGCAAAAGTTAAGCCTAACACGGAGCTTGTTCTTTACAAATTTAGACAAGAGGAATATACGAAGAAGCGTGATTACTCCTCTCCAGTAGCGGAAACTTTAGTTTCCGCTACAATAGAAAGAAAACTACATAGGGGAATTTTGTTTTGATAATATACTAATTTACTAATTCGCAGTGCAGGTTAGTTTTCGCGGAGACTTAAGTCTCCGCTACGAATACTTAGATAACACTTATGACTATAAACAAAATCTAAAAAAGATGGGATATACTATGAACAATTATAAAAAATGGATTATTACCACAATTAGTCTTATAATGATACCCTTGCTGGCTATTGCCGGCTTCAATTACTATATTGATCCATTATGGAATTTTAGCCATGTCCATGAGAATAACCGGATACAAATGCCATTTAATGAAAGGCAGCAAAAAACAAATCTGATTACCTTCGGCTGCCATGACTACAATGCCTTAATTTTAGGAAGTAGCCGGGTTACCTATATAAGTCAATATGATTTCAAAGGGCTTAAGGCCTTTAATTATGCAGTAAATAACATGCTGCCCAGCGAATATAACGACTACATTAATTATGCTAAACAACAAGTCGGCCATGATTTTGACTATATAATTATTGGCCTGGATTTTTTTGCTACTAATAAAAATTTGGAGCTTCCCAACGAATTTGAGGCTCCTTCCTATTATTTTGAACAATCGCAGCAACTGGCTTATCGCTATAAAACCCTATTATCGACTGATGTCTTTAATTATGCCCGTCAAAATTATAAAGCTTCTCAAGCAGGTGTACCTATTAATTTCGCCTATGACCGAAATAATGTTAAAACTCTGGTAGCACCTGACCCGGCTGAGAAACAACGATTGATAAACAATAACCTTGAATGGTATGGGAACAAATTTTATGGTCCTACTTACCAGTATAACAGTGTAAAGCCGATATTGCAGGCTATAAAGAAAGCTAATCCCAACACCCGGCTTATTCTGTTCACTACACCTACTTCTATTCTCTTATTCAATTTGCTGGTAGAGAAAGGCCGTTTCAGCGATTATGAACGTTGGCTGTATGACTGTGTGGAGGCCAATGGTGAAATCTATAACTTTATGTATCCCAACTCCATAACTACCGATTTGAATAATTATTATGATGCCAGCCACTTTTATCCTCGGATAGGTACCTTAATCGCTCACCGGGTAATTGGCTATGAGGATAAAGATATACCAGCGGATTTTGGCGTTAAGGTAACCCCTGCGAATATCGAGCAACATCTACAAGATATTGCCCCCCGTACAGATTCTCAATTGGCACCTCGTTAACATTATGATAAAATTCAGGTTAACAATAAACAAAGAGGGGTTATTATGAAAATTTCTACCCGAGAAATTGTACTGGCAGCGATGTTTACGGCAATAATGAGTGTTTTAACAATTATGGTGCGTATGTTCCAGCCGGTAGTAGTTATTCCTTTTAGCTTGCAGCCTTTAGTTATGTTGCTCGCTGCATATGTTTTATCTCCTCGAGCAGCTTCTTTAAGCATGTTAGCTTACCTTATGCTGGGGTTAATAGGTTTCCCGGTATTCTCTAGCCCTCCTTATGGAGGTCCTGCATATGTGCTGGTACCAAGTTTTGGCTTCTTGTTGGGATTTATACCCGCAGCCTGGCTGCAATCGCGTCTTATAAGAAATACGGGAATTATAAATTTTCTCGCTGCTGGGATAGCGGGAGTTATCGTTTATAATCTGATAGGTGTTCCCTATATGTATATAATATTAAATTTTTATTTGCAAAATAGTATTGATATACTTAGAGTAATGCAAGTGGGGTTTTTACCCTTCTTTGCTCTAGATTTGGTTAAGGTTGTTATCGCAGCCCTGCTTGCCCGCGAGCTTAGCCGGAAGTTGGATATCAGCAGGGAAGCCCTCCATGGGTGCAATTAGTTAACGTGACACTAACACTCATAGTGCTCGCTTAGGCAGGGTACCATAACTGCTGTTAACATTAAAGAGGAGGAAAAACAATGATACTGGTGTTCGATGTTGGCAATACTAATATGGTACTAGGTCTATATCGGAGGGAAAAACTGCTTATCCATTGGCGCATCCGCACGGACAATCGACGTACTTGTGACGAATACGGCATGTTAATTAGGGATTTGTTTGCTTATCAGCACCTTGATTTTAAACAGGTTAAGGCAGTAGTAATATCATCAGTAGTTCCATCTCTTATGATGGAATTGGAATTGTTTAGCCAAAAATACTTTTCTTGTCGACCCCTGGTAATAGGTCCGGGTGTTAAAACTGGCCTGGCTATTAAATATGATAACCCTCGCGAAGTAGGAGCTGACCGTGTTGTTAATGCAGTTGCGGCTTACCATAAATACGGCGGACCTTTAATAATAGTAGACTTTGGCACGGCAACTACCTTTTGTGTAGTTAATGAAAAAGGCGAGTACCTGGGTGGAGCCATAGCTCCCGGTATAATAATTTCTACTGAAGCCTTAGTAACAAAAGCCGCTAAATTACCCAGGGTAGAACTGATCAAACCCCGCAGTGTGATTGGGAAAAATACCATTGCCAGTATGCAATCGGGGATTATTAACGGTTTTGTAGGTCAGGTAGAAGGCATAATTTCCCGCATGAAGAAGGAAATTGCCTGCGAACCCAAGGTGGTAGCTACAGGGGGACTAGCTACATTAGTAGCCCAGGAAACTAATGTCATTGACATTGTAGATGACTTTCTTACTCTGGAGGGCTTGCGTATTATCTATGAACTAAATGGGGGTAGTGATGTTTAAAATCGGAACCCTTAAGCTAGCCAACCGGGTAGTGTCAGCCCCAATGGCCGGAGTAACTGATAGAGCATATCGTCATATGGTTAGTTTATTTGGTTGTGGCCTAATTTTTACGGAAATGATTAGCGATATGGGGTTGGTTTATGGACAGGATAAAACCCGCCAGCTAACTGAGAAGAGCGGAGATAATATCCCTCTGGCTATGCAGATATTCGGCTCTCAGGTAGAGCCAATGGTTAAAGGTGCCTTGATTCTCGAAGAGCTAGGGGCTGATATAATAGATATTAATATGGGTTGCCCTACACCCAAGATAGTTAAAAACGGGGAAGGGGCAGCCCTGATGTTAAATATTCCTCATGCCCGCCGAATAATAAGGGAAATAGTTAAAGCGGTAAAGGTCCCGGTAACGGTTAAAATGCGTAAAGGCTTTTATGATGGAGACCAGACCTGTATTGAGTTAGCCCAGGCAGCGGAGGAAGAAGGTGCCAGCGCCATAACTCTGCACCCGCGCAGCCGTTCTCAGTTCTATTCCGGGGACGCCGATTGGGATATGATTAAGGCTGTTAAGAAAATAGTTAATATCCCGGTAATTGGCAATGGTGATATCTGGAAAGCGGAAGATGCCCAGCGCATGATAGATTATACTAACTGTGATGCTGTCATGATAGGCCGGGCTGCCATGGGTAACCCCTTTATATTCAGAGAAACGGTTGAGCTTGTGGAACATGGCCGCCATATACCACCTCCGACCATCGAGGAACGCATAGCTGTAGCTTCAAAGCACCTGGAATTAGCCTGTTCATTTAAAGGTGAAACTGTAGCTGTACGGGAAATGCGCAAACATCTGGCCTGGTATACCCGGGGAATACGCGGCGCCGCCCGTATCCGCGAAATGATAAACCGCACCACTACCCGCGAGGAAATGGAAGCAATACTTAACGATATAATTAACAGGAATCAGGGGGACGTTATTTAAAGGAAACAAAAAGAACGTCCCCCTGTTGCTTCTTCTCCTATGTTTCTTTCCCCATGTAGTAGCGGAAACTTAAGTTTCCGCTACGGGGAGGAGTAATCACCCACTGCGTAGCGGAGGCTTCAGCCTCCGCGAAAACTAATTTTCATAGCGGAATAGAAGATAGTGTATTATTAAGGCGATTTTCCCCTGTGTTGTGGAAATAGTAGTGGAGACTTAAGTCTCCGCTACTATTAAGAGGTAGAGGAATCTAGAGTAGCGGAAATTAAAGGTAGGGGCAATCCTGTTAGAACAGCTGCTTACAGAAGACCAGCTTGTCTTTAGCTTCCTAGAGTGCTAAAATGTTTAAAAAATTGTGAACAAAATTGTGCGCAAGGAGTAATCATGGAATTTTTCCGTATTCAAGATAAAATTATAAGCTGGGAAAAAATTGAAAAAACTTTGAAAAAAGCTCTTAATATGCGATCTAGAGGCTTTTCCCAACAGGAAACGGCAGATCGTTTAAAAATTGACCGCACCTTCATTTCCCGTCTGGAAAGCATAGGAGAACTACGTAAAGGTCAGTCCATTGGCTGCATTGGTTTTCCCATTTTAAATAAAGATGAGATCCAAGAAATACTGGAGAAAGAAGGTGTGGATTTCATTCTTTTGATGACCGAGCAGGAGAGGCTTGATTTTATTAATAAGCGTAGTGGTAAGGAATTGCTTAATGACATATTGGATCTGGCCGGGCAAGTGAGGGACTATGAAGTAGTTATCTGTATAGGTTCAGATGAACGAATTAAATTGATGGAAGGAATTCTCAATGGGCAGGTAATTTCGATAAAACTAGGCACATCCCCGATTACTGAGGATAAATGGGTAGACCCTGCTGTATTAAAAAAGATTCTACGCTCTATAAAATCTGCACGTAATTATTGACCGATAGCTAGTAGACACTGATAACACTGGTCCTTCGGACACACTGATTTACGCTGATTTTTCTTTTGTAATAACGGCTAAGTTTTTGCAGTGGAAGAGCGCATAGCGGAGACTTAAGTCTCGCTGCCTCATATAAACCTACATATTATCCGTATATTCGTAGCGGAACTTAAGTTTCCGCTATAATGGGAAGATGCCACATAGGAAAAGAGACTAAAGTTTCCTACATAGGGGAAAGTTGTTTTGATAATATACTAATCTTCTAATTCGCAGTGGGTGAAGGTTAGTTTTCGAGGAGGCTAAAGCCTCCGCTACGGAGTGCTTAAGGCAAGAGAAATACGAAGTATTTCAACCATAATTCTTAATTTTTAATTCTTAATTATTAATTCAAAACCCACTTGCTTTAGGCATGGTATTCACTATTATGCATTCAAACCCTGCACATTATTACTTTTGCAGTCGAATCAATAGTGTAATTCACTACTTTAAGGGGGCTTTACTTTGAAGCGGGTTGTAAGTGTCAGTCTAGGATCGTCCAAACGTGACCATGCATTTGAAACAGAATTTTTAGGACAAACATTCCATATTGAAAGAATCGGAACAGATGGAGACTGGAATAAGGCCATAAACCTGATTCGGGAATTAGATGGAAAAGTTGATGCCTTCGGTATGGGGGGTATCGACCTTTATGTCTATCTGGCGGGCAAACCCTACATAATAAAAGATGCTAAAAGGTTAAAAGCAGAGGCGCGGAAAAGCCCCATGGTGGATGGTAGCGGTCTCAAAAACACCCTGGAGCGGAAATGCATTATGGACATCCAAAAGGACGGTATTATAGATCTCAGGGGAAAGAATGTGCTCATGGTGTGTGCGGTCGACCGTTTCGGTATGGCAGAAGCTTTTGAGGAGGTAGGAGCCCGTCTTACTCTGGGTGATTTGATATATACCATAGGTATTCCTATTCCCATACATTCGCTTAATACTCTCAGAATCATTGGCCGAATGCTAGCCCCTATAGTTGTTAATATGCCTTTTGATAAACTTTACCCTACGGGAAAGCAACAAGAAGTCATAATTCCCAAGCATTCACAATATTATTATGCAGCAGATATTTTAGCCGGTGACTTCAACTATATTCGTCGCTATTTACCGGAGAAGCTCAACGGACAAATAGTTATTACTAATACCACCACCAGTGACGATATGAAAATGCTTAAAAAGCGGGGAGTTAGCAAAGTAATTACTACTACGCCTGATATGGGAGGGCGGTCATTTGGGACTAATGTTATTGAGGCCTTAATGGTAGCCATTATGCAGCGTCCTCTGGAGGAAATAAATTCGCAGGATTACTATAACATGCTTAAGGAGCTTAATATGAAGCCAGGGGTGGTGGATCTGGAGAGGTTAGATGATTGAACTGGATTTTGCCTTATTTAACTTAAAGCATGAAGAGAAACGGGGCCTTATGTACCGAAAATATTTTTTGGACCGGCTGGCTCCGTTTTTTTTTCTACCCCGGGTAGAAAGGCTAATAGAGTTAGGTGAACTTAATTTCCGTGGCTGTCAGATTTCTTTACCTTTGGGGCCAGGAAATCTTAATCTCATAGAGCCGGAACTAAAACAGAATATTATTAACCAAACAGCTGAACTGGCTAAGGGCTATGAATTATCCATTGTAGCCGTAGATCGTCGCCTTAAGCAGCAATTGCTTGAATTATCCATAGGTTTTCCGGCTATATTTGGGGATAATTTTATAAAAGCTTTGACATATGCCTTAACCTTACGGGCACTATCCCGTAGGGATATAAGGAGGATAATTATAGTAGGAGAGATAGACGGTTTTCCGCAATTTATAGGTGGAATGAGCACCTTGGGCGTACCAATATCTATGCAAACTATAAACCCGGGCCAGTATGAGATAATGAACTACCACCTGCTCTATGAAAGTGGTTATGCCATAAGTATCAGTGCTTTAAACCCCCAAAGCTGGGATAAAAAGGACCTAATTTTTATTTTTGACCCTGCTCAGGAGGGGCTGGCTATGGTTTCCCCACATTCTTGCTGTGTTTGTCTCACCAACAATGGGTGTGATTTGGCGCCGGAACTTGAGAATAAGTTAAGTAAAAATGGATTGGTAAAAAGTCTTTATAATCTGGCTCCGATTATGGAAACCTGTTTATTAGCCGAAGCAGGAATTCTGTCGACTAATGGAGAACAGGTAGGTGCGGAGCAGCCCTTAGACCTGGATTTTTTTGCTATACAGCAAGTCGGAGATAACATGGGCCTATGGGACTTGTTTCTTGACAAGGCTATATAAGGTCCTTATAATACCATAAAGATGCTGCGGGGGTCAGCTTTTTTTTTAAACCTATCAGGCTTAATTTTTTATTAGGGAGCGATAAAAATGTTAGATGGAAAAGAAATTATTCTAACTAAGGAGGGTTTACAAAAGCTCGAGGACGAGCTGGAATACCTAAAATCAGTACGGCGCGAAGAAGTAGCAGAACGGATCAAACAGGCGATAGCATTTGGCGATATATCTGAAAACTCTGAATACGAAGATGCTAAGAACGAACAGGCCTTTATTGAAGGTAGAATAATGACTCTGGAAAAGACGCTTAAGAATGCCCGCCTTATTGAAGATACCGACATCCGTACTGATGTAGTTTCCCTAGGTTCGAGGGTAACCTTACAAGAACTTAAGACAGGCCGGGAGGTTAATCTTCTTTTAGTTTCCTCCGTAGAATCTAAACTGAGGGACGGAAAAATTTCCGATGAATCCCCTGTAGGACGCGCTATCTTAGGCAAGGAAGTTAATTCCATAGTAGAAGTTGAAGCCCCATCAGGAATTATAAAATATAAAATTTTGAAAGTGGAGAAATAATAATTTTTGATTCTGCTACAAAAAACCTATTCGAATGCATAATAGTGATGCTTGGCCCAAAGTAAGTGGGTTTTGAATTAATAATTAAGAATTAAAAATTAAGAATTATTGCAGAAATACTTCGTATTTCTCTTGTTTTAAAATGTTAAGGGAAACAACCCCTGTGTCGTACCAAATTTAATTGAAAGCATGTTGGCACGGCAACTACTATACTAATTAAAATAATTGCAAACTCAATTATTAGTACAAAAGAGTTAATAAAATCTGTGTAAATCTGTGCTAATCAGTGTATTCTGTGTCTATTTTTAAGAGCATTAAGGAAGTGTTTGCGTGTCAGAACAGGAAAAGAGTCTAAATGAATTAATTAAAGTACGTCGGGACAAGCTGGAGGAATTACGAGCCAGCGGGATAGATCCTTATGGTCAGCGTTTTGACCGGGATCAAACTGCAGAGTCCATATTAAACAATTTTGCTGACCTGGAGGGTAAAACTGTAAAAATAGCTGGGCGGATTATGGCTAAACGCCGCCATGGCAAGGCTGGTTTTGCTAACCTTCAGGATTTGAGTGGCAATATTCAGCTCTATTTTCGCAAGGATGACCTGGGCGAGCAGAAATACGAATACTTTAAGAAGCTCGACATAGGTGATATTTTGGGTATTAAAGGGGAAGTCTTTCGCACCCAGAAAGGTGAAATAAGTATTCACGTCCGAGACCTAGTTTTTCTATCCAAATCCTTACACCCACTGCCAGAAAAATGGCATGGTCTCAAAGATGTGGAACTTCGTTACCGTCAGCGTTATGTTGACCTCATAGTCAACCCGGAGGTCAAGGAAGTATTTATTAAACGTAGCCGTATTATTAAAGAAATAAGGAACTATTTGGATGAGAGGGGATTTCTGGAAGTAGAAACCCCTATGATGCAGCCCATAGCTGGTGGTGCTACTGCCCGTCCCTTTATTACTCATCATAATGCCTTGGACATGGACCTCTACCTGCGCATTGCCCCTGAGCTGTATCTAAAGCGTCTGATTGTGGGAGGGCTGGAAAAGGTTTATGAAATAAACCGTAACTTCCGCAATGAAGGCATTTCTACCAAACATAATCCTGAATTTACCATGATGGAGGTTTATCAGGCTTATGCTGATTATGAAGTTATGATGGACTTAACCGAGGATATGATTGCTACGGTAGTTAAAAAGGTAAATGGAAGTATGGTAGTGGAAATGGAAGGACAGCGTATTGACTTCACTCCACCCTGGCCGCGCATATCCATGCTGGAGGCCATTGAAAAATATACCGGGGTTAATTTTGCACAAATTAAAAGTGATGAAGAGGCGCGCGCAGCAGCACTTAAGTTAAACCTGGAAGTTGATGAAAACAGTACCCGGGGTGACCTGATTAATAAGGTTTTTGAAGAGTTTGTGGAAGAAAAGCTTATACAGCCAACATTTGTTTACGGGCATCCGGTAGAGATTTCCCCATTAGCTAAAAGAAATGCAACTAACCCGGAATTCACTGACCGTTTCGAGGTATTTATAATGCAGCGGGAAATAGCTAATGCCTTTTCCGAGCTTAATGACCCTATAGACCAGAGAGAACGTTTTCTAAAACAGGTAGAAAAGAGAAATCAGGGCGATGGTGAAGCCCACATGATGGATGAAGATTACATAAAAGCCTTGGAATACGGTATGCCTCCGGCGGGAGGTCTGGGCATAGGTATCGACCGTCTGGTAATGATTATAACTGCCTCTCCTTCTATTAGAGATGTTATCCTATTCCCGACCTTACGGAGGATAAAAGAATAGGCTGACGCAAAACAGGGGACGGGTAACCGTCCCTTATGTATTGTTACGGGTGTTAATGCCTACTTCGCTCCATACTGCAATCATGATATAATCAATGATAGTTTTTATGCTGGTGAAGGGAGTCGCCGGAGTTTGTCAATAAAAATTGCTTTATCAGGTTATTATGGTTTTGATAATGCCGGAGATGAGGCGTTATTAACTGCCATAACCTCGTCCATTAAAAAATTGGAACCACGGGCCAAATTCGTAGTTTTTTCTGGTTCTCCCCGGAGAACCCAGGAATTACACGGTATCCGTGCGGTATACTATTTAAATCCATTTTCCCTGCTTCGGGAACTTTGGCGAGCAGACTTGTTAATTAGTGGCGGAGGAAGTATATTCCAGGATATTACCAGTGCCCGCTCTCTTCCATATTATATAAGTGTAGTAGCAATGGCCAAGCTTCTGAAAAAACCGGTAATTTTCTATGCCCAAGGAGTAGGCCCTATAAACCGTAGATTTAGCAAATTTTTGATGCGCTTGGTGGCTAACCGGGTTAACTTGATTACCTTACGGGATTATGGCTCCCTGACCTACCTGAAAGAATTACAGGTTACCCGTCCCCCTCTTATTGTTACTGCTGATCCGGTTTTTGCCCTCGAACCCAATCCGGAAGATGAAGTAAATATGCAAAAGCTTATAAACCGACTTTTTTCCGGTAAAAAACCGCTGATAGGGGTTTCTGTCCGCAAATGGAAATACCTGGAGGGATATCAGCAGCAGCTGGCCCAATTGCTTGATGAACTTACCATCCGCGGTTACCAGGTGCTATTTATCCCCATGGCTTATCCTGAGGATATTGCCGAATCGCAAAAAGTAGCCGGTCTTATGCAGCAGGATGCCAAGATAATTGAGCGAAATCTTTCCAGTACCGAGCATTTGGCCTTAATTGCTCAGCTTGATTTGATGATAGGGATGCGCTTGCATGCGTTGATTTTTGCAGCCAGCCGGGGAGTATCCTTTGCTGGCATCTCTTATGATCCTAAAATAGATTCATTTTTAGAACTATTTAACCTAAAACCGTTGTCTCGGAATTATGAAGAAATGAAAAATCAGGTAGATAAGATACTTAATGATGTTAGTCTCCAGGCTAATTTAAGAAAAAAGGCCCGGAATATGCGCGCCAGGTCGGAGGATAATGCCCGGTTGGCTATTTTATTAATTAATCAACAAGGGAAATTCTCTCCCCAGCAATATTAATTATTTGAGGTTTAAATATGAGTAACGAAAATAAAACCGGAAAGACATTTATAGGAGTTTCTATCATAATATTTTTTTCCAAGTTGCTGGGTTTTCTAAGGGATATTGTATTTGCGTCGGTTTTCGGCACTACTATCCTTACCGACCTTTATCAGGTTATTTTTAGCTTACCCAGTTTACTGTTTTCCAGTATAGGTACAGCCCTGTCATCAGTTAATATACCCGATTTAACCTATTTTATTTCCCACCGTAGCCAGGAGGAAAGAAATTATTATCTTTCTAACCTTTTTGCCCACATAAGCTTGTGGTCTAGTTTAATATGTGTTATCGGGATAATTTTTGCCCCTACTATTACCCAAATTATCGTCCCCGGGGTTACCGGTGAGATAATAGACATAGCTACAACCTTGACCAGAATAATGATACCTACTTTACTTTTTGTTAGCCTTACCTATGTAACTACCGGAGTACTGCAGGTCCATGGTTATTTTCTCCTGGCAGCTACTATCAGTATACCTTTTAATATAGTAATAATAGCTTCCCTGGTTTTAAAAGGAGAAGACTTGATATTCTTAGGGTATATTACCACTGTTGGCTGGCTCTTGCAGTTTTTAATTCAGCTGCCGGTAATGATTAAAGAAAAGTATCGTTTCTTTTGGCGCATCGATTTTAGAGATGAGCAAATCGTTAATATTTTTAAACAGTTGATCCCTATTCTATTAGGGAATTCCTTATTGCAATTATGCCTTATTATTGACCGTTCTTTTGCCACCTACCTGGATGAAGGAACTACTGCCGCTCTGGCCTTTGGAAGTAATCTTTTTGTTACAATAACTAGTATTTTTATTGTAGCTATGACGTCAGTAGTTTTTCCCCGGTTATCAAAATACTGTCTGGACTTAGATTTTAAGCAAATTCGACTTCTGCTGGCCAATGTATTCAAGGTACTTTTATTTATACTGGTACCTTATCTGGTTCTTGTAGTAACATATCACCAGGAGATCATAGGCCTGGTATATGAACGAGGGGCCTTTACCGGCGAATCAACCGTCATGACATCAACTGCCTTCTTATTTTACAGCTTTGCGGTAATAGGCTATGCTTGTCAGGAGATTTTTAACCGGGTTTATTATGCCCTTAAAAAGTTTAGGATACCGATGTTGGTTAGCATTGTATGTATCGCTATAAAAGTTTTGCTGGACCTGTTATTATCTCAGTCAACAGGTATCATTGGGATCAGTGCTTCCACTGCTATTTGCCTATTACTTTATGGCATTATTATGAGTATCCTGGTAAGCCGTGAAATTGGAGGTTTCCTGCGCCGCGACCTGTTTTTTTACGGATTAAAACTTATTATGCCTGTAGCTGGTATGATAATGGTGATATTATGCTTTAAGTATTTTATCAACGGGGGAATAATTCTAGGATTCCTATTGCCTCTAACTTTAAGTGGTTGTCTATACTTAGGGATAGCTTATGTGATAGGACTACATAAGACTTTTATGAATTAATACAATTATTTTGCTGCCAAAATTATAATCCGATGTATAATATTGAATACTTGGTCCAATAGTTATTTGAATTAATAATTAAGAATTAAAAATTAAGAATTATTGTAGAAATACTCCGTATTTCTTTTAATTCCGCCGTTAATTAATAACTTTTATGGTCCTAAGATTTCCGCGGATTCCGCGTATTATTCAACTTCCGACGAAATACTTCCTGAAAGGAGAGGAATAGGGGGAGTAGTTCCCTGTGAATTATGCGGATTAATATTAAACGAATTTTATGGCTCTTATTGATAATGACCCTGGTTTTAGCATTTACCGGGATAAATATTAGAATGTCCAATGAAGCTCGGAATAAAAACGTTATTACCGTTGCTGATTATGGCGAATTTCAAAAAACGGCCAGCATGGCCCAGCGTGATATGGATGATATCCTGCAGGAATTAAAAGAAAGCGGTGTTAAAACCATAGCTGTTAATGAAGTAACTTTACGTGATCTGGCCAATCGAGGTGACATACAGCTTACTTCATTTGCGGAATACTCTTCTCTGACCCAAAACTATTTCCCTGAGAAATGGGAACAGGTGCAAAAAGCAATAGGTGATGCCACCATTTATCCCTTTAACTTGACCGCTGTAACTAGCGATGCCGAAACGGCCGAGTTTTTAGAGGAACGTTTGCGTTCCCGGTTTACGAATGATGAAATGATTAGCTTTAAGACTAATGGGCAGAACTGTTTTATTATTACCGCAGAACTTGATCCAATAAATACGCAAGTTAGCAAGGATGAGAAAGAAAAAAACCCGTCCCAAGAAATTGACGCCCGGTTAGGGTTTGATGAAGAGGTACTAAATAAACTTAAATCCCAAGGATTTGATTTAGTCCTTCGCCCTGCTGCTAATCCCGGCTCCAATACTCAATTTTTAGATGAATACTGGAAGTATGTTGAAGATTATAATGTGAAGTTACTTATTTTTGCTGGAAACAAGTTAAGTCAGGCACCTGAAGTTAAGTGGGCCGAACAGTTAGTAAAGGATAATGATCTTACCATAGGTATTATTGAAGCTGCTACCCAAATTCAATATGTTAAGCAGGATGGACTTGATGAATTAATGGAAAATACAGGATACGCCATTAACCGGGTTTATTCCAGTTCCAATGACGAATTTGTAAAAACCCCGGATGAAAGGTATTACCGTTGGGTAAGAGGAGTAATTGACCGGGGAATTCGGATTTTATATGTTGTTCCCTTTAAAGACCAGAAGAAAAGTTATTCTCAGAACCTGGATGATACCATAAATATGATTAGCAGGTTTCATGACACTATCTTGGACAAGGGCTTTACTATTAACCAGCCCCTGAATCAGTTATCGGCACAAATTCCAGGAAAGATGCATCGTTTAATAGTTTCCTTAAGCTTGCTCTTAGGGGGAACTCTATACTTGATGTATCTATTTACAATGAGGCGCCGGTGGGTTGGCTATCTTCTGGGGGCAGGTATAATCATTTGTTTAGCTGCTAATCTTTTGTTGGATATAGATTTTTCCAAGCTTTATGCTTTGGCAGCAGCTATCCTTTACCCGTCGTTTTCCGGGTTGCTGTTATTATTGTACTTAAGGGATAATCAGGAAACCAGTCTATGGGTTAAAATACCGGTGTCTTTGGTTATAGTAGTTATTGTAAATGCATTGGGTGCCTATACGGTAGTAACGAGCCTGGCTGATATCCGTTATATAATGAATGTGGGAATTTTTAGCGGGGTAAAAATCTCCTTTTTAATGCCTTTACTTTTGTTTATCCTAAACTACTATTCCTGTTTTTACCGGGAAGGCAGCATTAAACATAAGTTTATGGAGTTGCTCCGCCAAAAGCCCAATTATTTAGTCCTTTCGCTATTTATGATTGGTATCTTGGCTGTTTATATCTACCTGGGCCGCAGTGGGAACACTTCCGGTATTCAAGTTTCCTCACTGGAGATAAGGATAAGGGAAATATTAGAGAACCTGTTCCTGGCCCGACCCAGGTTCAAAGAGTTTTTGATTGGTTATCCATCTCTTTTGGCTATGGTATATCTCTTTCACAAATATAAACAACCAGCTATCACCCTGGTTTTAGGCTTAGGGGCAATGATGGGCAGTATTTCAATGGTTAACAGCTTTTGTCATGTATTCACTGCCGTAACCATTTCCCTTAACCGTACCCTGGGCGGTTTAATGCTAGGCCTTATATCGGGCTTGCTCTTGGTAGTGTTTATTAAAGCTGGAGAATGGGTGGTTGAAAGGATTAATTAGTAATAATGTGTAGGTTTCCAAATCCCAGGTTAATATGTGGTATTGGAGCACTCGTAGCGGAGACTTAAGTCTCCGCTAAAACTAATCACCCACCATATCCTATAGGGGCAGGTTCCAGTGCCCGCCCGCATGCAAAATAATAATCAAATGTACGTTATTATGAAAAATAGCGGAAACTTAAGTTTCCGCTACGGAAGAAAGGTGAAATAACTTGTCCCGCGGCTTCAGGGGTACGCGTCTATTCACATCCATGTTCAGCATCCTAAATTGTGAGCGCAGCGAACATCAGATTTTCAGCTATTTTTAATTATTACTGTAAGTATAAACTCACGATTTCCGTATAACAAAATAAAACGTCGAAAAATAATGCCACTATTGTTATAACATATATACAAACGACATAATTAGCCTGCATATCTAATATGGACAAGTTGAATATGTGGGTGCTAGAATGGTGCTAATAATGTTTTGGAGGGTTTGTGCATTATGTCCGCACATTTATATATAGTTTTGTTGTCAGCTTTTGCTTTATCCTGTCTAGTTACCCCGGTTGTTATCAAGTTAGCATTTAAAATAGGGGCAGTTGACCGCCCCGAAAAACGCAAGGTTCATACCAGGCCTATGCCGCGTATAGGTGGCACGGCTATATTTATATCCTTCCTTTTTTGCCTGATTTTTATATTAAAAGTATCAGGCCCCTTTATTGGTATGATTTATGGTGCCTGTATTATATTTCTGGTGGGCTTACTGGATGATATATTCCAGCTTCCACCCTGGCTGAAACTATTAGGGCAAATAGCTGCGGCTGCGGTAGCGGTGTACTTTGGAGTAGTGGTCCATTTTCTCACCAATCCCTTTAACGGTGCCCTGCATCTTGGTTTCTTGAGTATACCTCTTACCATGCTATGGATAGTGGGAATTAGCAATGCCATTAACCTTATAGACGGCCTGGATGGCCTGGCTGCAGGTGTATCAGCTATAGCGGCTACAACCATGGGGATTATTGCTATTTTAAGAGGCCAGCCTGAGGTATTTCTGGTAGCCTTGATTCTTGTTGCGGCTATTGCCGGTTTTCTTCCCTTTAATTTTTATCCGGCCAAAACCTTTATGGGGGACTCGGGTTCAAATTTCTTGGGCTTTGTGCTGGCTTGTCTGGCTATAATTGGTACTGCCAAAAGTGCGGCTATTATTTCTTTGTTTGTACCTATTGTAATTTTGGCTATTCCTATATTTGATACCTTTTTTGCTATTATCCGCCGGATATATAATAAAACCCCGATTTTTTTACCGGACCGCGATCACCTGCACCACCGGCTTATGGCTTTGGGGATGAGTCATTGTCGCAGTGTTCTAATTATTTATGGTAGTAGTATTTTTTTCAGCGCAATTGCTATAATTATTACCTTTATTAGCAGCTCTAAGGCGAATATTATGCTGGCTATGCTCTTGCTACTAGTGGTTTTGGCAGCCTACAAAATAGGACTTCTTAGTGGAGAAAAGAAGAAAACCAGTCCGCGAGTAGAACCACATACCAGAAATGTCGAATTATAATACCATTAATGTGAGTTAGCAAGCAAAGAAGTAGTTGGATGCCCTGGGGAGGAGCAATTATTAATGAAATCATATCTAAAACTGATGCTATTAATGGGATTGGTATTTGGCCTATTTTTCGGAATGGGAGCAGGGCTTACCAAGCTCATGCAGCCACCTTCAAAGGCGGAGAGTAAAGAACCTGTCAAAGAAGAGGAACAGTATCCTGAAGATGAGGAAAGGACAAATATTCTGGTACTGGGGGTAGATGCCCGACCGGGAGAGAAAAACTCGCGTTCTGACACCATTCTGCTTTTTTCTGTTGACCCCAAACTGGACAAAGTAGCTGTTATATCCATACCCCGTGATACCCGTATTGAAATTCAGGGTGGTTATAAGGAAAAGATATGCGCTGCCAACTTCATTGGCGGCCCGGAATATGCAGTAGATCGGGTAGAAAACTTAATGCATACTAATATTGATCATTATGTACTAATAGATTTTAAGGGCTTTGAAAAAATTATTGACATAATTGGCGGAGTTACCATAGATGTTCCCCAACGCATGTATAAACCATCGGAAGGGATTGACCTTAAGCCGGGTAAGGGGCAAAGGCTGAACGGTAAAGACGCTCTGGCTTTTGTGCGTTTCCGGGACTATGTCAATGGGGATATAGACCGTACCCACCAACAGCAGGTATTTATCAAAGCCCTGGCTAAAGAGGTTCTCCAGCCGAAAACGATTACCCGTTTGCCAAGTATGATAAAGGAACTCAAACAATATGTAAAAACTGATATCGGCTTTACCGATATGCTAAAAATGGCAAGCTGGGCCCCTGGCTTTAATGCTGATTCTATAATTACCCAAACCTTGCCGGGATCTTTTTATGATGAAGTTGACGGTAACGGCAATTTACTTAAGAGCTACTGGCTGGCTGACGAAGATGCGGCTGCCAATTTACTGGAAAACCTTTTTGCCGGTAAGACCGTAGCTGTAGTGCAACAATCCCCGCCACCTCTGGTAATAGGCGGACCAGCCAAGAATGAAGAAGATACGGAGCCGAAGAGTGTTGCCGATAGTGAACGAAACTCTGAGGAGGAGAATGCCACGGAAAATGACGAGGAAAATTCTGAATCAGAGGAACCAACGGATTACATTCCAGGTTTGGAAGAGCAAAGAAATAACCTGCCCAGTCCCGGGCATAATGAAGAATTTGAGCTTCCCCCCACCGGAACAGTTGACCCCGTCGGCCCGGAAGGGTATATATAATTTGGAATGTTGATTCGACTGCCAATAAGCCTATTTGAATGCATAACAGTGCATGCTAGGCTTAAAGCAAGTTAGTTTTTTAATTAAGAATTGAGAATTAAAAATTAAGAATTAAAATTAAGAATTATTGTTGAAATACTTCGTATTTCTTTAAATTCCATTATTAAATAGCAATGTTTATTTTCCTTCAATTTCCGCCCACAATTAATGTTGCAGGCCCTTCGGGCGCGCAGATTTACACTGATTTTTTCTTTTGTGCTAACGACTCAGTTTTTGTAACTATTTTTTTTATTAAAACTCGTAGCGGAGACTTAAATCCCCGCTACCACATATAAGCCTACACATTAACCGTGATATTATCCGTAGCGGAAGCTTAGCTTCCGCTATCATTTATTTCAGGCACTAAAGTTATTTGAACACTTGTAGCACTCGTAGCGGAAACTGTAGGGGCGGGTTTCCATGCCCACCCGCATGCAAACAATAATCAAATGTACGTGATTAGGCATAATAGCGGAAACTAAAGTTTCCGCTACTGTTAATTTGCGGTATTTGAGTACTCGTAGCGGAGGCTTCAGCCTCCGCGAATGTTAACCTTCACTGCAAATTAGAAGGTTAGCATATTATCAAGACAATTATCCATTCTATGTAGCTGAAACTAAAGTCTCCGCTACGGATAATAAATATGTAGTGAACTTTAAAGTTTCGCTTCTTTAAAAGGAAGCAAAAAGATCGTTCCTCGCTTCTATATACTTATTAAATCCGCGTTATTCCCCTAGTTCCGCGGAACCCGCGTCCATTCCCACTCATAAGCTTGCCAAAATTTCTCCAAAAAATGTAGATTTCTCTGTAAGTTATTTGTCTAATATGGTGTATTATAAACAAAAAGATAACAGCAATGGAGGAAGCTATTACATAATGGTGAAGGTAAAACTTACTATTAGAAAAATATTTTTTGGCCCCGGCCAGCCTGCTGAAAAAAGCTCACGGAGTATACTTTTTGTTATTCTTTTAAACGCATTTTTCTTTTCTTTTCTGCTTACAGCCTCAGCTGCTACCGGAATTATTAACACCGACTATGTAAATATCCGTTCCGGCCCTGCTACTACTTATGAAGTACTAGGGCAGCTCAGCCAGGGCAGCCAGGTAGAAATAACAGATAGCCGTAACGGCTGGTATCAAGTTAAAAACAGCCAGTTAAGCGGTTGGGTTCGTAATGACCTTATTGACCTGCAGAAAGAATACTCTTTAGTTGTCACTGGTAATGGGGTAAACCTTCGCTCCGGCCCGGGAACTACTTATGCACCGGTTGGCTATGCTAATAAAGGACAAACCTTGACTCTCTTAAGCACCACAGGGGACTGGTATCAGATAAAAACCGCTGATGGACTGGTAGCTTATATAAGCGCCGCATGGGCAGAGAAAAAAGAAGCTAAAACGACTCCCCCCAGTAACAGCAATCAACCTGAAACACCGGCGGTTACCACCAGTCAGGTGGAAGTAGTTTCTGGCACCGTTAACCTTCGCAGTGGCCCTGGCAGCAGCTATGAAAAAATAGGAAGCGTTGCTGCGGGCGATATTCTAGCTGTGCTAGGTAAAGAAGGAGACTGGTACGAAATAAAAAAAGCTGATGGCAGTACTGCTTATATCGCCGGATGGCTGGTTAGGCCTACTAATGCAGCCGTACCTATAATCCCCACTGCTCCAGCGGGTAATTTCTCCAGCCCACCGAAGGTAATACTGGATGGACGCCAGTTGACTTTTGATGTACCACCAATTATTGAAAATGACCGTACCCTGGTTCCTTTACGAGCTATATTTGAGGCTATGGGTGCCACGGTTAATTGGGATAATAACACCCGTACCGTTACTGCAGTCAAAGGATCTACTACGGTAGTTCTAACTATCGGTTCCACCCGCCCCACAGTAAACGGGCAGGTCGTGCCCCTGGATGTACCGGCTAAAATTAAAAACGACCGTACCTTGGCTCCACTACGTTTCGTGGGAGAAGCTTTTGGCGGCCAGGTAGACTGGGATAATACCACCAGAACCATAACCATTACCAGCCCCACTAACTCCGGAGCTACGCCCACCAGCGTGGTTATCAGGGACACTACGAATCTGCGCAGTGGCCCGTCTACCAATGAAGAAATTTTAGACCAGGCTCAGCAGGGAGAAAGGCTTCCCATTCTGGCTCAGCGTGACGGTTGGTATCAGGTTAGCCGCGGTGGAAGAACTGCCTGGATAGCTGGCTGGGTTGTGGATTTGGCCTGGGAAGAGAATGATCCTCTGCCTCCGAAAGATCCGGTGGAGGAGCCGGAAGAAGAGCCGGAACCTGAACCACCAAAAAAGCCCGAAAAACCTGGCCCGGATGTAATATGGTTGTCAGTTGATAGTAACGAGAAAGGTCTGCGCATAAATATGGATTCTGGTGAGCTGTTGAAGGCTGATATTAAGGAAAGTAGTAGTAAAGTAACCTTTACCTTTGCCGACCGCAAGATCGAAGGCCTTAATCTCATTAAGGAAACCCTGGGCAGTGGTCAGGTAAAGGCTAAAGCCCGTAATGAAGGAGACGATACGGTTGTAGAAATTGAATTTCCCTATGGCACCAAATACCAGACCGCCAGTGAAGCGGGAGGCAAGAGAGAAGTATTCATTATACCTAATGCCATCACTGGTATTGAGCATAAAAGGATTGGCAATATGGGAGACCGGCTTATTATAGGTACTCTGACCCCGGCTCAATACAGCAGCAGCAAAAATGGTGATGTCTTAGAAATAAAACTCCCCGGAGTTTCCCTGGGCAAAGCGCGTAATGCATATAGCTATGGCAGTAACAGTGAGCTCATAAAAAAAGTCACTCTCGACAAAATGAAAGGTGCTACTGAGGGCATTTTAATACAGATTACAACCAATGGCGAGCTGGGAAAATATATAGTAGGTCAGGGTAGTGACGGTCTTAACATTTTATTAGTAGGTAAAGGCCAAATAAAAAGCCGCAATGAAAACCTGGTTGTACTTGATCCCGGCCATGGCGGAAGTGATACCGGGGCGCGGGGAAATGGCGTTAATGAAAAAGACCCTAACCTGAAGATTGCCTTAAAAGTTGGAAGGTTATTGGAGAATAGAGGTATTGAAGTCGAGTATACCCGCACCGCTGACGTTTATGTAGAACTGGAAGAAAGGGCAGCTATAGCCAACCGTCTTAATGCGGCTCTGTTTGTATCTATTCATAATAACTCCGTAACAGACCCGACCTCACAGGGTACTGAGACTTACTATTATGCTCCGGTAAGTAACGATTTACTCTTCCTGCAGCTAGATGAGCGTAAGGCACTGGCTACAAATTTACAAAACCAGTTGGTAGCCAAACTGAAACGGCCTAACCGTGGAGTAAAAACTGCTAACTTCTCTGTCTTAAGAAACACTACCATGCCCTCAGCTCTGGTAGAAGTAGTTTTTGTCAGCAACCCAGAAGAGGCAAGCCTTTTGCAACAGGACTACTTCCTTAACCTGGTCGCCGAAGCTATTGCTGAAGGTATAGCCAAAACCATGGGAAAATAGGTTGTTTTCGCGGAGGCTGAAGCCTCCGCTACGAGTGCTTTAATTTTCGCTACTTTATCTTTCTCTCTAATAGCACATGTCACCGTAGCGGAGACTTAAGTCTAATACCACATATAAACCTACATATTAACTGTGACATTATCCGTAGCGGAAGCTTCAGCTTTCGCTATCATTTGTTTCAGGCGCTGGAATTATTTGAGCATTCGAAGAGGAAACAATAGCCTTCAATGCCGCATATCACCGTAGCGGAAACTTAAGTTTCCGCTAAATAGAGGAAAATTGTCTTGATAATATCTTGGTTAGTTTTCGCGGAGGCTGAAGCCTCCGCTACAAGTGTTACTCCGCTCCTGCTTCTCGCAGCGGAACCTTACTCCCTATCTTTTCGTTCTTGATATAAAGCCTCGTCCCTTATTTCATGTCTCATATTATTAAGGGCTTCTTCTCTTCTTTCATTCTTAGCTTTTATAGCTTGTCTCATTTTCTCATTATCTGTTTTTTCCATAGTTTCCTCAGCTAACCTTATATTCTCCAGGGTATTATTGATATTCTCCTGAATTTTTTCCACATTATCACTGCGGTCATCTGGCTTATGTCTCATAAACTGAACTCCTTTCTCTATTATTTATAAACTTATTTTGCGAATACAGATGTGGTTTTATGCGAAGGAGAAAAGAGTATTCAACTATATTTAG
>Ga0134092_1000858_pt1 | contig 28997 bp, 19 predicted proteins | sample 3_6taG_FD_94454 | JGI IMG/M metagenome (GOLD analysis project Ga0134092, IMG submission 94454) | Switchgrass degrading microbial communities from high solid loading bioreactors in New Hampshire, USA - 3_6_20_6_A3 metaG | ecosystem: Engineered > Bioreactor > Semi-continuous > Anaerobic >... | reverse complement strand
TTGAGGATGAGGATCTTCAGGGGCCGGATGTCCTGAGAGTCTGCACGGGACTGCTGCATGATGAAAATGTTCTCCCGGTTCAGAATTTGAATTGCCGGCAGATCATTTGGTACCTTGATCGGCATGGCCTCGTCCTCCTTTTCTGTGATATAAAAATCCGGCCTGTGGATGTTAAAAAACATCCCGCAAAACCGTTTGGATGATTATAACAGGTATTATAACAGGGCGGAGCCAAAAGTCAATAAAAATCAATGAAATTGTTTTCCACCTTCATACAAATTAAGGGGAATTGTATTTATAATAAATACAACTGTTCGGGATACGCAGACAATATTTTCCGAATACAGCCTTGAAAAAAGCGCGCCACTAAGCCAATAATTCAAGTTTAATTGGGGCGGTCTCCCACCGTGCTGAGCATGGCGTCCCGTTCGGCGCGGAGTAGAGCATGCTCCGACCGCTCCAGAGCAGGATCTTCCTCCAACAGGCGGAGGGCGGCCTTACGCGCCTGCTCCATCAACTCCATATCGTCGACCAGGTCCGCCACTTTGAGGGCGGGAAGGCCGTGCTGTCGGTATCCGAAGAAGTCTCCGGGGCCCCGCAGTGCCAAGTCCTGCTCGGCGATGGCAAAGCCGTCGTGCTCCCGCTTCATCACCTGCAGGCGCTGAGCCGTTTTGCCGGATTTGACGTCGCTGACCAGAATACACCAGCTTTTTTCCTGAGCTCGGCCAACCCGTCCCCGCAGCTGGTGCAGCTGGGAAAGGCCAAAGCGTTCGGCGTTTTCAATCATGATGATGGTGGCGCCGGGGACATCCACCCCAACCTCCACCACGGTGGTAGAGACCAATACCTGCAGCTCTCCGCTTTTAAAGCGGCGCATGACGGAATCTTTTTCCCGAGGGGACATCCTGCCGTGCAGAAGCCCCACCCGGTAGCCTTTCAACTCCCGTTCCGATAAATTCCTGGCGTATTCCACCGCAGAGCGCAGCTCGGTGTTCATTTCCCCCTGCTCGATGAGGGGGCAGACAATGTAGGCCTGTTTTCCCTCATCCAAATGCTTGCGGATAAAGCCCATGGCCCGTGCCCGTTTGCCGGAGTCGATGAGCACCGTTTCCACCGGTTGGCGTCCCGGGGGCTTTTCGTCCAGAATGGAGAGGGAAAGGTCCCCGTAAATAATGAGGGAAAGGGTACGGGGAATGGGGGTGGCGGACATGACCAAAACATGGCAGTCTTTGCCTTTTTGGGAGAGGGTGGCCCGCTGTTTGACCCCGAACCGGTGCTGTTCGTCGGTGATGACCAGCCCGAGGTCAAAGAATTCCACTCCCTCGGATAGCAGAGCGTGGGTTCCGATGAGCAGGTCTATTTGCCCTAAGGCCAGCGCATCCAACACCTTGCGCCGCTGGGCCGCTTTGGTGGAGCCGGTGAGCAATTCCACCTTCAGCCCCAAAGGCTCTAAAAACCGGGACATGGTGACCAGATGCTGTTCGGCAAGAATCTCGGTGGGAACCATCATGGCAGTTTGTCTGCCGTTTTTGGATAAAATGTAGGCGCAGGCGGCGGCAATTAACGTTTTTCCCGAGCCCACGTCCCCCTGAATCAGCCGGTTCATCGGCACATCTCGTATAAGGTCGGCGGCGCACTCCGCAATGCAGCGCTTTTGGGCGCCGGTGGGAGAAAAGGGCAGGCTGTCGTAGAAGGGCTGCAAATCCACCGGGTGCATGGGCGAAATGATAGCTTGGGTTTTCTGGCTGCGGAGGCTGCCCAGGGCACAGCAGAGCACCAGCAGCTCCTGAAAGATAAACCGCCTGCGGGCCTGGGTTGCTTGGCCCAAGTCTTGGGGAAAATGAATGTCCCGCAGGGCGCGGTTGAGCTCCGGCAAATCCAGTTCCCGCCTCAAATGTTCCGGCAACGGGTCGGGAAGGTTCTTAAGCTCTCTGAGAGCTTGCGCCATGTGGCAGCGGAGCATACGGGTGGTAAGCCCCGCAGTGAGGGGGTAGACCGGCAAAATGGGCTGACCGCCGTCGGCGGGGTAGATTTCGGGGGCGCTCATCTCTCGCCTCAACAGGGTGCCGGTGACATGACCGTAAAAGATATAATATCGGTCGGGAACCAGTTGCTCCACGGTGTATTTGACGTTGAAGAGGGTGATGTCCAGCGGGGTGCCGGTTTCGTCCTCTGCCCGCAATTTCCAAAGGGAAAGCCCTTTGCGGATGCGCTGTTCTTTCCCGATGCGGGTCAACAGCGCCTTGACGGCGCAGGGCTCCTGATAGGGCGCATCCCGGATGGTGTGGGGATTGCTTAAATCTATGTAGCTGCGAGGAAAATGATGCAGCAAGTCGCCGACGGTTTCCACGCCCAGCTTGTGATAAAGGCTCGCCCGCTTGTCTCCCACTCCTTTGAGATATCGGATACTGGTTTGGGACGTCACTTCTCTGCTCCTTCCTGTTGCTCTGTCGATAAGGAATCGGCGGTTTTTTCCCTGCCTATTTTATTATAAATGTCCGGTACTCTGCCGGAGCGGGAGGCATCTTCATCCCGCTGCCGGTGGGAGAACTGCTTACGCTTGGGGGAATACCCGCCAAAGCGGTTGCGGTATTTGCGGCTCACCCGGTAGGAGCGGGCCACCACCAAAAACACCCCCGCCAGAAGCAGGTAGGGAAGAAGGCGGTCGGAAGCCGCAGCCTGCCGGGACAGTTCCGCGTTGGGAGGGTCCAGTTCCAAAATCTCGTAAACCCGTAGGGAAAGGGCGGCGTACAAGTCCATCAAAGCCTTGGTGGCGTTGCCCTTTTGCATGGTGTCCACCACCACTTCGCAGGCTTCCTGGATTTGAACGGCGGTGAAGTAGTCGGCAAAGGCTTTTCCCACCCGAACGGTACAGGCTGCGGGGGATTTGACCGCCACAATTAACAGACCGTTTTCTTCTTCCCGCCCTCCGATTTCCCAGGTGGTAAAGACGTCGTCGGCAAAGGCTTCCAGGTCGTCGTAGCCCCGCTCTTCCAAAGAGGGAATGGTGAGAACCACCAGCTGTGTTCCGCTTTGCCGCTCCAGTCCCAGGGATGTGGCCATCATGGCTTCTTTATGCTTTTTAATGAGTATGTTGGCGGCGTCGTTGACGTAAAAATCAACGGTGGGGAGAATGGGAGCAGCCCCCATCAGCAAAAGGCAGGCCAGTAAGAGAACAGCGACGGTACCGTGTTTTTTCATGGTTTATCCTCGGTGCTTTTTCTTTTTACTCTACCATTTCCCCCGGCAAAATGCAATTCGGAATCGGCTATAACACGTTGCGAAGATCAAACCGTTCGGAATCCCAAATCTGCTCCACCTGCCAGACAATGGAGTTGAGTTCCGTGACCAAATCGGGATAGGCCTGGTAGCGGGCCAGTGGCTCCAGTTTGGAAATGCCCAAAGAAATATCCTCCACCTGAGAATGGCGGATATATCGGATGATGACCTGGTGTTCCTCCTCCCAGTAATCGGCCAGTTCCCGAACACTGGCAAGGATTTTTTCCTGGTCCTCTTCTTCCACGGCGGTAAACACAGCGTTGGCATAAGCTTCTACTCTTTCCCGCATTTCCGCCACCTTGTGCATGGAAAAAATGCATACGCCGACGATGATGGCAATCACCGCCAGGCAGATATAAAACCGCTTCACTTCTGTTTTCTCCTTTTGTCTTTCATTTCTTTCAAATCAATCTGGTATCTGGCCCGACGGTCGCAGGTCATGAGGAAAATATCCTTCACCGAAAGCTGCTTTTCCTTCAGAACGTTGTTCAACCACTCTTCCTTTAAGTTGAGGTAGGCAAGGGCGTCCCGATCCAGCACGCCGTCGACAATGATGGGCAAGGGAGGGGCGTCCGGCTCCCCGTTGGCGGGAATATTCATCATCTGGGTAGTGACCGGCCGCGCCGAAAATTTCTGATAGGCGCTTAAATTTCCCGATGTTTCCACAATGCCGAAGCTGACGTCCCGGATGTTGAAGATGTTGTTCATCCGCAGCTGTTCGGTCACGTCGTCAATGGACCAGCGAAGATTGCGCATTTCCTTTTGGTCCAATACACCATCTCGAATCAAAATACGGGGATTGCCCGAAATTAACTTTCGAGCAAAGCCGCTTTTTAAAATGATGACCGAAACCAAAACCTCGCAGCTTACCAGCATGAAGATGGGCAAAATACTGCCCAGCAAGGGAATATTGGTGTCTTCGATGGAAAGGGTGGCGATGTTGGAAACCAAAATGGTAACCACCAGCTCGGCAGGCTGCAGTTCCCCCAACTGGCGCTTTCCCATAATGCGCAGTGCAAAGACAATGACAATGTAAAGCACCACCGTGCGCATGACCACCACACTCATACCCAATCCCTCCATGTCTGATGTATTTATCCGCAGTGCGGTAGCAATCCTACTTTATTATGAGGTTGCAGAAAGCGCATTATGCAGAAGCTGGATGGGGAAATTCCAAATCTTAACAGCCATAATACAGGGAAAAATGGGAATTTTTATATAGGGAGCCAGTATTTGCAGCTTCTTCCTTTGTATGGTGAAAGAGCAGCAACGGGTTCCTAATAGAAAGTCGGAAGGTGAAGCAAAGTGAAAGTAATGGCAAAAACTCTGGTTTTGGTGCTGCTCCTGACAGTGATTTGTTCGGCTACCTACATCGCTGTTCTGGCGGAGGAAAGCCCCGCGGCCAACGCAACGGCGCTGCAGCGAACGTTTGATTACTCGGTTTTATTCCCTAAGAATAACGACGACGATAACGGCGGCAGGCGCTCCAATATCGAAGACGCTCCCGCCCTGCGGCTGGACAACCAGGTGGTGATCCCCGTCGAAACGCCCGCTCCTGCCCGAGAGGACGGCGAGGTGGAGGCCTACGTCGCCCCTCCCAATACGGCGCGGTTTCGGATACCTTCCAGGTTTTGAGCGCCGTAGCTTTGTTGGGCGCATCCCTTTGGCTGACCAAAGGCCGTAAGCTGCCGATAGAATAGGGTTATTTTCTTATTTACCCGTGGACGTTGCTCTACCTTGCTAAACAAAACATCCCCTGCCAACTGGCGGGGGATGTTTTGCTATGTAATTATGTAAGTAGCAAAAATTTAAGCCCATAATTGCCGAAACATTGATGCCATTGATTTTCGGCTGAGAGCAACCGAAATGGTACCTGGCTTCAGAGTTTCAGACTATTTCGCTGCTTTGGAGGGAGTTTTACGCATCTTTACCTGAGCCAAAGGACTTTTGGAAGCGGCGTGTTCAATCTGCGCGTTGGAGACGTGGGTGTAAAGTTCGGTGGTGGCGAGGTTGGCGTGACCCAATATCTCTTTGAGCACCCGGATATCCACCTGTCCGTGCTGGTACATCAGGGTGGCGGCTGTATGGCGCAGCTTGTGAGGGGAATACCCTCGGTCTCCCAGTCCTGCCGCTTGCAAACACTCTTCCACAATTTGCTCCACCCGGCGGGGAGTCAGCCGAGTTCCGCGGGAGGAGAGGAAAAGCGCTTTTTCGGCGGCGGCGCGGGGCATGGCCGCCCGCTCGGGATAATACTGCTGCAGGGCATATAGGCATGCCTCGTTGAGATAGACAATCCGCTCCTTATTTCCTTTACCCAAAAGGCGGACGCTGTTGTCCCGAATATGGTCCAGATTGATGCCGCACAGCTCGGAAAGGCGCATACCGCAGTTGAGCAGCAACGTCAGGATGCAGTAGTCCCTCTGCGGATAGCGGGAATCGACGTGGGATAGCAGCTCCAGACTCTCTTCCAAGGTCAGATGCTTGGGTAGAGACTTTTTCACCGCAGGCAGCTCCAGATGCCTGACGGGGTTTTCCTCCAGCAAATGGGCTTTGACGGTGAGGTAGTTAAAAAAGGTCCGCAGGCTGCTGACTTTGCGGGCGCGAGTTTTGGCGCTGTTTTCCCGCTCGGTCAGGGTGTAATTGAGGTATGCGTATATATCGGAAAGGGTCAGCTTGCGCAATACTTCAATGTCCACATCCGCAACGGTAATAGCTTCCTCGGAGGGAAGGGGGGTGTTGCGGTATTTGAGATAGCGCAGAAAGGTGCGCAAATCCACATAATAGGCATCTACCGTGCGGGGAGAGCGCCCCCGTATGGTCAGCATGTAAAATAAAAAATCCCGCAGGTAGGGAGGAGCATCTGCGTATTTTTCGGCCGTCATGTCAAACCTCCTGCCTTCCGGCGCCTATATATTGACGTCAGCTTTAATACCTTTTATATAGTAGCAGAAAACGGGCGGAGTTTTTGCATGAAATCTGCTTTTTACGGACAAGTTCAGAATATTTGCCAACTTGGAGCATGGAAGGGACATATTCTATAGGACAGGCACGTATATATTCTATGGACAACTCCCCCGACTTGTCCCGAGGGGAAACATTGTCCAAAACACCAAAGCAGAGGAGTTGGGGAATATGTCCGCAGAAAAGCTAACCACAGGGCTTTCCCAGAAACAGGCCGAAAAGCTGTTGTTTGAGTACGGCGAAAACCGGCTGGAATCGGGCAAAAACATTAGCGTGCTGAAAATTTTTGGTGGACAATTTAAGGATCTGATGATTATGATCCTTTTGGCCTCGACGGTGATTTCCGTTCTGATGGGGGAAATCACCGAAGCCATTGCCATCATTGTCATCGTGTTGCTCAACGCCATCCTGGGGTTTATTCAGGAGTTTCGAACCGAAAAAACGCTGGAAGCGCTGAAAAACCTGGCGGCTCCCACCGCCCGGGTGATTCGGGACGGCAGGCAAAAGACCATTCCCGCCAGCGAAATTGTGCCGGGGGATTTAATCGTGCTGACCGCGGGGGACAAAGTCCCGGCCGACGGTCGCCTGGTGGAAGTCACCTCCCTGCAATGCGATGAGAGCCTGCTCACCGGGGAGTCTATACCGGTGGAAAAGCAGGTCGCCTCCAAAAATGCGGTGGGAGAACCGGGGCAGGCGGGACAGGTGTATATGGGCACCATCGTCACCAAAGGCCGGGGCAAAGCGGTGGTCACCGCCACCGGCATGCGGACGGAAATGGGCAAAATTGCTGGCATGCTTCACGACATCGAGGAGGGGCCCACTCCGCTACAAAAACGGTTGGGGCAGTTGGGCAAGTACATAGCGGCAGGTTGCCTTCTCATCTGCGCTATTGTGACGGTTACCGGTATCCTGCGTGGGGAAGAGCTTTTCGATATGCTGCTCACCGGCATTTCCCTGGCGGTGGCGGCGGTTCCCGAAGGGTTGCCCGCCATTGTCACCATTGCGCTGGCTCTTGCTGTCAACCGGATTTTAAAGCGCAACGCCCTGGTGCGGAAGCTCCATGCGGTGGAGACCATGGGCTGCGCCAATGTCATCTGCACCGACAAAACCGGAACTCTCACCGAAAATAAGATGACGGTCCGGCAGGTGTTCACCTTGGATTACCGGTTGGATGTTTCCGGCAACGGGTATTCCAGAGCGGGAGAGTTTATGTCGGAGGGGAGAAAAGCCAATGTCGGCGCTTCTCCCACCTTGATGCGGCTGTTCCACATTGCGGCGGAGTGCAGTAACGCTCAAATCAGCGAGCCCAAAAAGCTGGAGCCCATCCGGGACCGTACCGGAGGGCGGGTATCAGGTGAGTGGGAAGTTTCGGGAGACCCTACCGAAACGGCACTGCTGGTGATGGCCGCCAAAGCGGGAGTTCGGCAGGGGCAGGGCCGGTACATTAAGCTGGATGAAATTCCTTTCGATTCCGAGCGCAAACGGATGACGGTGATGCTGCGGGAACAGGGAGGAAAAGAAATCAGCTTTTCCAAAGGTGCCTTTGACTTGCTGCTGGGCCGTTGCAAATACGTTATGACCGACAAGGGCAACGTTCCCATCACTCCCGCCCACCGAAAGGCAATCGAAGAAGCCGCAAGGTCCATGGGGGAACAGGCGTTGCGGGTGCTGGGCTTTGCCTACAAGGAAGGCGGCGACAAATCCCGGGCGGAAGAAGACATGGTGTTCGTAGGGTTGGCGGGCATGTTGGATCCTCCCCGTAAGGAGGCATACAGGGCGGTATCCCTCTGCAAGTCCGCCAAAATCCGAACGGTGATGATTACCGGAGACCACAAGGCCACCGCCTGCGCCATTGCCAAGGACCTGGGGATTATGAAGCCGGGAGACTTGGTGATGACGGGAGCCGAAATCGACGCCATGGACGACAGCGCTTTTCAGGAGCTTTGTCCCCGGGTCAGCGTGTTCGCGCGGGTCAATCCCGGCCATAAGCTGAAAATAGTCCGCGCCCTCAAGCGTCGAGGGGATATTGTGGCCATGACAGGGGACGGGGTCAACGACGCTCCCGCCGTGAAAGAGGCAGATATAGGTGTTTCCATGGGCATTTCGGGCACCGACGTCACCAAACAGGCGGCCTCCATCATCCTGCTGGACGACAACTTTGCCACCCTGGTGGCCGCCATTGAAGAAGGCCGGGTGGTTTACGCCAACATCCGCAAGTTTATCCGCTACCTGATTTCCTGCAACATTGGCGAGGTGGTGACCATGTTTGTGGGGATGCTGATGGGTTTGCCGGTGGTGCTGTTTCCCATTCAGATTTTGCTGGTCAATTTGGCCACCGATGGTCTTCCGGCCATGGCTTTGAGTCTGGAGCCTGCCGAGGACGACGTCATGCGGCAGAAGCCCCGCCCGTCCGGAGAAAGCGTCTTTTCCAACGGGCTGCTCTCCACCATTGTGTTTCGAGGCTGTATCATCGGGCTGACCACTCTGGCCATCTTTACCACTTTTATCAGACTCTATGGGGACGTATCCGTTGCCAGAACTGGCGCCCTTGTCACCTTGATTTTTAACCAGCTCTTTCATGTCTTTGAATGCAAGTCGGAAGAAAAGAGCATTTTCGGGGTCAAATACCTCAACAATCCCGCTTTGATTCTGGCGGTGCTCACCTCCTTTGCCATGACGCTGCTCACCGTCTATCATCCTTTGATGCAGCGGGTCTTTGTGACGGTGTCCCTTTCCATGGAGCAGTTGATTCGAGTTTTCCTGTATTCACTGCTGGCTCCCGTGCTCTCCGCCTTTGGACATCTTCTAACGAGACGGAAAAAAGCTCCCAGAACACTGCTGGAGCAAATTGAGCACCCAATTTGAACCTAGCATTTGAAATTAGAATACAAAAAAGTCGCCCGGGAACAGGCGACTTTTTTGTATCGAAAACCGGTTTTAAGGGCTGACTTCACCGGTTATATCGCTGATTGCATCGTCGATGGTGGTGTTGTCGGCAACGCTATTGGCTTCCACAATGTTGGTGACAAACTCGCCAGTAATCACATTGGGATTGCCGCCCTCCATCAACTCGTTGTAGGGGCCTTCGATGCTCTCAGTTTCCATCAACTGATAGGTGAAGGTGAGGGTACCTCGAATTTCGCCAGCTTCCACAGGAGCGTAGTCAGGGTTGTCCCGGAAGAAGTCCAGATTCTGGTCCAGTCCGGGGCCGGCCAAATTCTCGCCAACGCCCACGTAAGGGGCAAAAGGAAGGTGGAAGGTGGCGCTTTCGCCGGGGGATAGATGAGAATACTGCATGTCCATGGTGGCCGCTAGAGGCCGGTACATAGGAGTCAAATTTTCCAAGGTGACCTGCAGGCCGTCCGGTACTATATTGGAGCCGGAACCGCTGGTAAAGACGATGGGAGTGGAAGCGTTGTTGGTGATGGTGACGGTAAGATCCAGCATGTCGGCAACGGTGTACTCCTCGCGGTCCAGGGAAAGGTCGATGGTGACATTGGCGTCGGAGAATTCATAGCGGCCCGCGCGGTTGTCCAACTCGACCATCGAACTTTCATCCGGCAGAGAGGGGGAAGGGCTCAGTTCGGTACCGGCGCCGGCTGTACCGGGCAGAGAGGTGACTTCATTGTTGCGGTTTCGATTGCAGGCTGCCATGCCAATCATCAGCAGAATAGCAAACAAAACCGCAAGCATTTTCCTAGCATTCATATTCCGTTCTCCATTTCTTATGAATTTCGGGTTGTGCGGTTTTGAAACCGCAGCCAAGTTCCCGTTGTCTCGCCGCCCCATGAAAAGCATTCCTTTGATGAATTGGATTCTTTTTTGGGCTGCAGCAATCATATGTTAACCAGTTCTCAACCCAAACTTTCAGGGAAAAACGATTTGATTTTAATTGTCAGCAAAAATTAACCAATTCTTATTTGCCATAGATAGAATGGAAAAGTTTCGGTAACAATTTTGAAGGATTATTCTAAAATTCATGGCTATTTTTTGAAGACAACCAGAATTCATAACAGATTTTTACACCGGTTTCATGGCAGTACGTTTGAACCAAGCTAAAAGTGGGCAATCTACTAGTTACAGGCAAAATTTCACTCGTCTTGATGGAAGAGTGCTTTTATTTATTGTATAATATTAGGTGATTTCTCGGTTGAAAATGAAAAATGCAGCCTATACAAATCCAAGGCTACTATTTTGTGCAATAAACAAATAAAAGTCAATATCTTTTTACAAAAAGATATTGACAATTCAGTACTGTTGTAATATAATGTTATATTGTATCAAAACGGCCATTTTTCTTACCTAATTCAGTATTATAGCATACGGTTATACCGATTGCAACCCCTATTTTTGATGGGAAGCCACAAAATGGGAGATGATAGTTGTTGTCCGTTTGTTTATAACATAAAATCTGAGCGATACCCGATTAGGGCGGATATCTGCAAGAACACAGCGCCGTTAGTGCTTCGATTATCTCGCTGCGCATAGATTCAGAAATGGAGAGGATAAGCCTATGGTAAAAGTAAAGCCGGTGCAACTGGGAAAGAATGTCCGGATGAGCTTCGCGAGAATCAACGAGGTTTTGGAGATGCCCAACCTCATTGAGGTGCAGAAGAACTCCTATCGCTGGTTCCTTGAGGAAGGACTCAAGGAGGTGTTCCGAGACGTTTCATCCATTACGGACTACCAGGGCAATCTGGTTTTAGATTTCATCGATTATCGTATGGATAAAGAGCCTAAATATTCCATCGAAGAATGCAAGGAGCGGGATACCACATATGCAGCGCCGCTGCGGGTACGAGCCAGCCTTTATAATAAAGAAACCGGAGAAGTAAAGGAACAGGATATTTTCCTGGGAGATTTCCCGCTGATGACCGACAGCGGAACCTTTATCATCAATGGTGCCGAGCGTGTTATCGTCTCCCAGCTGGTACGTTCTCCCGGTGTTTACTATGCTGTTTCCCGGGACAAGTCCGGTAAAGCGCTGTACGCTTCCACCATCATTCCCAATCGGGGTGCATGGTTGGAATATGAGACCGATTCCAACGATGTCGTTTACGTCCGTATCGATAAAAACCGCAAACTTCCTGTCACCACCTTTGTGCGGGCTTTGGGCCTTTCCAGCAATGAGATGATTGAGGAATTCTTTGGAGAAGACCTTCTGCTCAAAGCCACCCTGGAAAAGGACGCCACCCGCAACACCGAGGAAGGGCTTCTGGAAGTTTACCGCAAGCTGCGCCCCGGCGAGCCCCCGACGGTGGACAGTGCCCAATCTCATCTTCATAACCTGTTCTTTGACCCCCGCCGCTACGATTTGAGCCGGGTGGGACGCTATAAGTACAACAAAAAGCTGGCCATTGCGGACCGGCTGGTTGGTCATGTCCTGGCGAGGCCGGTGATTGCCCCTCTGACCGGAGAGGTGCTGGCCGAACCCGGACAGGCATTGACAAGACCCCAGGCCGAAGCCATTGAGCGGGCCGGCGTGGACTGCGTATATTTGCAAATCGGAGATTCCGAAGTCAAAGTCATGTCCAACGGCATGGTCAATATCCATGACTTTGTCAACTTTGATTGCACCGAGCTGGGAATCAACGAAAAGGTCCGCTTTGCGGTGCTCCGGGAAATTTTGGAGACCGCCAAGGACGAAGAGCAGCTTCGCGAAATGATTCGGGAGCGGAAGGAAGAAATGATTCCCAAAAACATTATTAAGGACGATATCTTTGCTTCCATCAACTACCTGTTGGGTCTGAGCAAAGGAATCGGCCACACCGACGATATCGACCATTTGGGCAACCGCCGGATTCGCTCGGTGGGAGAACTGCTGCAGAACCAGTTCCGCATTGGTTTTTCCCGTATGGAGCGGGTCATTCGGGAGCGTATGACTACCCAGAGCCAGGATATGGATATGATGACTCCTCAGGCTCTTATCAACATCCGCCCTGTAATGGCCGCCATTAAGGAATTCTTTGGCTCCTCTCCTTTGAGCCAGTTCATGGACCAAACAAACCCGCTGGCTGAGCTGACCCACAAGCGCCGCCTTTCCGCTCTGGGTCCCGGAGGCTTGAGCCGTGACCGCGCGTCCTTCGAGGTCCGCGACGTTCACTACAGCCACTACGGCCGGATGTGTCCCATCGAGACGCCGGAAGGCCCCAACATCGGCTTGATTTCCTACCTTGCCACCTTTGCCCGCATCAACGAATACGGCTTTATCGAAGCCCCTTACCGCAAGGTGGATAAGGAAACCGGCAGAGTGTTGGACGAAGTGGTCTACATGACCGCCGACGAAGAAGACAACTATATTATCGCCCAGGCCAACGAGCCTTTGGACGAAGAGGGCCACTTTGTTGACAAGCGGGTTACCGTTCGCTATCGGGACTCTATTTTGGAGGTTCCTGTCGAGCGGGTGGACTTTATGGATGTATCCCCCAAGATGGTGGTTTCCGTTGCCACCGCCATGATTCCTTTCCTGGAAAACGACGACGCCAACCGCGCCCTGATGGGTTCCAACATGCAGCGTCAGGCAGTGCCTCTCCTCCGGCCGGAAAGCCCTGTTGTCGGCACCGGTATGGAGTACAAGGCCGCTCGGGACTCCGGCGTGGTGGTCCTCAGCCACACCGAAGGCACCGTCGTCAAGGTCGACGCCCGGGAAATTCAAATTCGAGACAAATTGGGTCGCATCGAAAGCTACCACCTCATCAAGTTTTTGCGGTCCAACCAGGGCACCTGCATCAACCAGCGCCCCCTTGTGAATGTGGGCGATGAAGTCAAGGTGGGGGATGTCATTGCGGATGGCCCCGCCACCGACAACTGCGAAATTGCGCTGGGCAAAAATGTCCTGGTCGGCTTTATGACCTGGGAAGGTTACAACTACGAGGACGCCATCCTGATCAACGAGCGCTTACTGCGGGACGACCTGTTCACCTCCATCCACATTGAGGAATACGAAGTGGAAGCCCGCGACACCAAGTTGGGACCGGAGGAAATCACCCGGGATATTCCCAACGTCGGCGAAGATGTTTTGCGGGAGCTGGATGAAAGAGGCATTATCCGAATTGGCGCCGAGGTGCGGGCCGGCGATATTCTGGTCGGCAAGGTGACTCCCAAGGGAGAAACCGAACTAAATGCCGAGGAACGCCTGCTGCGGGCCATCTTTGGCGAAAAGGCCCGTGAGGTTCGTGATACCTCCCTGCGGGTACCCCACGGCGAATACGGCATCGTAGTAGATGTCAAGGTATTTACACGGGAGAACTGCGATGAGCTGGCTCCCGGCGTCAATATGGTGGTGCGGTGCTATATCGCTCAAAAGCGCAAGATTTCGGTGGGCGACAAGATGGCCGGACGCCACGGAAACAAGGGCGTCGTATCCCGGGTGCTGCCTCAGGAAGATATGCCTTACCTGCCTGACGGTACCCCTCTGGATATCGTTCTCAACCCTCTGGGCGTTCCCAGCCGAATGAACATCGGACAGGTATTGGAAGTTCACCTGGGATGGGCCGCCAAGAAGCTTGGCTGGAAGGTGATGACCCCGGTCTTTGACGGCGCCAACGAGTACGATATTATGGATACGCTGGAGTTGGCGGGGCTTCCTCGGGACGGCAAATCCATCGTCTACGATGGGCGCACCGGAGTGCCCTTTGACAATCCCGTCACCGTAGGTTATATGTACTTCCTGAAGCTTCACCACCTGGTAGACGACAAGATTCACGCCCGTTCCACCGGTCCCTACTCTCTGGTGACCCAGCAGCCTCTGGGCGGTAAAGCTCAGTTCGGCGGCCAGCGCTTCGGCGAAATGGAAGTTTGGGCACTGGAAGCTTACGGCGCCGCCTACACCCTTCAGGAGATTCTTACCGTTAAATCCGACGATATTGTGGGTCGTGTCAAGACCTATGAAGCTATCATTAAGGGTCAAAACGTTCCCAAGCCCGGTATACCCGAGTCCTTTAAGGTCCTGATTAAAGAGTTGCAGTCTCTCTGCCTCGACGTCAAGGTGCTGGATGCGGACAACAATGAAATTGACCTCAAACAGAGCTTTGACGACGATAACATGGGTCTTTCCATCAAGGAAGATGATCTCTTTGACCACGTGGAGGTAGGAGACGAGTCCGAACTGGAGGACGGCTTTGATGTGGAGCAGCCCGACCTCGACGACTCGGATGAGGATCTGCTGGATTTGGACGACGAAGATATGGAAGAAGACGACGATATCTTCGACTTAGACGGAGATGACGATCTGTAAAGAGATATTCCTTTACACGTTTTTCTGTCGCAAAATAATAGATGCTCCCTACCTGGAACGGGGTTGGGTAGGTCGTATAGAAAGTAGGGGTTTGATTGGAATTTAACGTATTTGAATCCATGAAAATAGGTCTTGCTTCTCCGGAAGCCATCCGGCAATGGTCCTATGGAGAGGTAAAGAAGCCCGAAACCATTAACTATAGAACACTGAAACCGGAGCGGGACGGTCTGTTCTGCGAGCGTATCTTTGGACCGCAAAAGGACTGGGAATGCTACTGCGGCCGTTATAAGCGCATTCGCTACAAGGGCAAGGTCTGCGAACGCTGCGGCGTTGAGGTGACCAGAGCTAAGGTCCGTCGCGAGAGAATGGGCCATATCGAGTTGGCCGCACCGGTCAGCCATATCTGGTATTTCAAAGGAACCTCCTCCCGCATGGGCTTGCTCCTCAACATGAGCCCCCGCCTGCTGGAAAAGGTGCTTTACTTCGCGGCCTATATTGTCATTGATCCCGGCCGCACCAATTTAAAAAAGTACTCCCTTCTGACCGAAAAGGAGTACCGCGAACTCAAAGAGGCCTATGAAGATGACTTCGAGGCCGGTATGGGAGCGGAGGCTATTAAAAAGCTGCTGCAGCAGATTGACATCAACGCCCTATCTGAAGAACTGAAGGAAGAGTTGAAAACCGCCACCGGCCAGAAGAGAATCAAAACCCTCAAACGGCTGGAAATTGTGGAGGCCTTCCGCACCAGCGGCAATAAGCCCGAATGGATGATTCTGGACGTTGTTCCCGTAATTCCCCCGGACCTGCGCCCCATGGTGCAGTTGGACGGCGGCCGCTTTGCCACCAGCGATCTCAACGATTTGTACCGCCGGGTGATTAACCGGAACAACCGCCTGAAAAAACTTTTGGAATTGGGCGCTCCTGACATCATTGTTCGCAACGAAAAGCGGATGCTTCAAGAAGCGGTGGACGCCCTTATCGACAACGGCAGACGGGGACGCCCCGTCACCGGACCCAACAACCGGCCGCTGAAATCCCTTTCCGATATGTTGAAAGGTAAGCAAGGCCGCTTCCGTCAGAACCTGTTGGGTAAACGTGTCGACTACTCCGGCCGTTCCGTTATCGTGGTTGGCCCTGAACTGAAAATGTATCAGTGCGGTCTGCCTAAGGAAATGGCCATCGAGCTGTTTAAGCCCTTTGTTATGAAGCGCCTGGTGGACAACAAGGACGCTCAAAACGCCAAGCAGGCCCGCAAGATGGTGGAGCGCGCTACTTCCAAGGAAGTGTGGGACGCTCTGGAAGTGGTCATCAAGGACCACCCTGTGCTCCTCAACCGCGCTCCTACGCTGCACCGCCTCGGTATTCAGGCCTTTGAGCCAGTGCTGGTCGAAGGCCGCGCCATTAAGCTGCATCCTCTGGTCTGTACCGCCTACAACGCCGACTTCGACGGCGACCAGATGGCGGTTCACGTACCTCTGTCCGCCGAAGCCCAAAGCGAAGCCCGTTTCCTGATGCTGGCGGCTGGCAACTTGCTTAAGCCCTCCGACGGTCGCCCCGTGGTAGTGCCTACCCAGGACATGGTGCTGGGCGCCTATTACCTGACCAAAGTGAAAGAGGACGAAAAGGGAGCAGGCAAGTGCTTCCGGGATGCCAACGAAGCCATTATGGCATACGAAGAGGGTGAAGTGGGCTTACACGCTCCTATCCGCGTCCGGATGTTCCGGGAGTTTGACGGAGAGATGCGCTCGAAACTGGTGGAAGCCACGGTGGGACGCATTATCTTCAACGAGCCGATTCCCCAGGACCTGGGCTTTGTGGACCGCAAGAATTCCGATACCCAGTTTAATCTGGAAGTTTCCTTCCTGGTTCGCAAAAAGGAGCTGGGAAAGATTATCGACCGCTGCATTTCCCGTCACGGCACCGCCCGCACTGCCGAAGTGCTGGACCAGATCAAGGCTTTGGGCTTTAAATTCAGCACCCGCAGCGGCATTACGGTTTCCATTTCCGACGCCGTTATCCCGCAGGAAAAGCAACAATACCTGGAAGAAGCGGAGAAGCAGGTGGAAGAAGTCCGGCGCCGCTACGATCGCGGTTTGATTTCCGACGAGGTGCGGTATGAGCGGGTCATCAAAATCTGGAACGACACCACCGCCAGAGTTAAGGACGCTCTGCAGAGGAGCTTTGGACCCGATAACCCCATCTTTATGATGGCCGACTCCGGCGCTCGTGGTTCCATGGACCAGATTCGCCAGCTGGCCGGTATGCGCGGACTGATTGCCAACACCTCCGGCCGCGCCATTGAAATTCCCATTCGCTCCAACTACCGCGAAGGTCTGAACATTCTGGAGTACTTCAACTCCAGCCGAGGCGCTCGCAAAGGCTTGGCCGATACCGCTCTGCGTACCGCCGACTCCGGTTACCTGACCCGTCGTCTGGTAGACGTTGCGCAAGAGGTTATCATCCGCGAAATCGACTGCGGAACTACCAATGGCGTTGTCGTACACGATATTTTGGATGCCGGCCGTCCCATCGAGGAATTTTCCGAGCGCTTGAAGGGCCGTTACCCGGTCCACGACGTCATCGACCCTGCCACCGGCGAAGTCATTGTCACCAAGGACCAAATGATGACCGAGCAGGATGCCGAGCGCATCATCGCCGCCGGATACAAGGAGCTGGAAATCCGCTCTATTCTGGGATGCAAGAGCGTCAACGGCGTATGCTCCAAGTGCTACGGCGCCAACCTGGCTAACGGTCAGCCCGTTGCCATCGGCGAGGCTGTGGGCGTCATCGCCGCCCAGTCCATCGGCGAGCCGGGTACCCAGCTCACCATGCGTACCTTCCACACGGGTGGTATCGCCTCCGCCTCCGACATCACCCAGGGTCTTCCCCGCGTTGAGGAGCTGTTCGAAGCCCGTAAGCCTAAGAACGCCGCTATCATCGCCCATATCGGCGGTGTGGTCAGCTTTGAAAAGGACGCCAAAGGCAACGACTTTGTGGTGGTCACCGACCCCGACACCGGCGAGCGCTTTGAAAAGCAGGTCATTTACGGTACCACTGTGCGGGTAGCCGAAGGAGATATTGTCAAGAAGGGCGATCAGCTCACCGAAGGCGCTGTAGAACCCGCCGAGTACCTCCAGGTTAACGGAGAAATGGCGGTGCAGGACTACCTGATTCAGGAAGTCCAGAGAGTGTACCGCACCCAGGGCGTTGACATTAACGACAAACACATTGAAGTCATTGTCCGTCAGATGATGCGCAAAGTCCGGGTGGAAGACCAGGGCGACACCGACTTGATTGTGGGCTCGGTGGTATCCAAATACGAATTCCAGCAAGCCAACGAGGAGATTATGCAGCTCAATGAGGAGGACGGCGGCAACCGCAAGCCGGCAACCTGTTCGCCGCTACTGTTGGGTATTACCAAGGCTTCCTTGGCGACCGAGAGCTTTATGTCCGCCGCCGCATTCCAGGAAACCACCCGCGTGCTTACCGAAGCCGCCATCCAGGGCAAGGTGGATCCGCTGGTCGGCTTGAAGGAAAACGTCATCATCGGTAAGCTGATTCCCGCCGGAACCGGCACGGTGGTCTATTCCAAGTACAAGAAGGCCAGCCGGGATAACGCTGCGTCCAACGCCTTTGCGCAAGTAATGGACAATGCCGAGCAGCTGGAAGAGCAGTACGCTCAACAGGCCGGACAAAACACCTCCTATCTCCAGTAATACAGAACAAGGCGTATGTTTGTAGGATTTTAGCAAAAAATAGATTGACAAATCCTGCAAGATGATGATAAAATCAATCGTTGGGCAATAGTTCCTTGCAACTATCGCATTGAAAATATACTGTATGGAAGATGCTCGGCATCTTTCAATATAAAAATACTGTCAGAAGGAGGTGCCACATGCCGACCTTTAACCAGCTGGTGCGTAAAGGCAGAGAGGTTGTCGAGTACAAGTCCCATTCTCCCGCGCTGCTCAAAGGACTCAACACCAAGAAGCGGGTAATGACTGACCACAACTCTCCTCAAAAGCGGGGCGTATGTACAGCTATCCGTACTGCTACACCCAAAAAGCCCAACTCTGCTCTGCGTAAAATTGCCCGTGTAAAGCTCAGCAACCAAATCGAGGTTACCGCTTACATCCCGGGCGAAGGACACAACCTGCAGGAACACAGCGTAGTGCTGATCCGCGGCGGACGTGTCAAGGACCTGCCTGGTTGCCGTTATCACATCATCCGCGGCACACTGGACGCTCAGGGCGTTGCCAAGCGCAAGCAGGGAAGATCCAAGTACGGAACAAAGCGGCCCAAGGCCGGAAAGTAAAAAAGTCCCGACTCTGTTAACAGAAATAAAAGCCAAGACGGCTGTAACATATAGATGCTGCTGTCCTGTCTTGGCCCACGGGAGTTTTGACGCTTTCGAGTACCGTTGAATTCATTATAATTATGAAGGAGGGAAGCGAAGTGCCAAGAAGGGGTAACGTAGCAAAGCGTGATGTTTTGCCAGATCCGCTTTACAACTCAAAGCTGGTGACCCGCCTTATCAATTCCGTCATGCAGGATGGTAAGAAGGGAACCGCCCAGAAAATTGTGTACGGTGCGTTCGACATTGTCCGGGAAAAAACCGGCAAAGAACCGCTGGAAGCTTTTGAGCAAGCGCTGGAAAACATCATGCCTGTCCTGGAGGTTAAGGCTCGCCGCGTAGGCGGCGCCACCTATCAGGTGCCCACTGAGGTCCGGCCCGAAAGACGCCTGACCCTTGGACTGCGCTGGTTGACAAATTACGCTCGCGCAAGAAACGAAAAAACCATGAAGGAACGCCTTGCAGGCGAAATTATGGACGCGCTGAACGGACTTGGCGGCGCCTGCAAGAAGCGGGATGACACCCATAAAATGGCGGAAGCTAACCGTGCGTTCGCCCATTATCGCTGGTAGTTGGTTTCTAGTTGTTAGTAGGTTAGTAGCTGTCAAGCCACGACTGAACCGAATGTCTACTAACAACCAACTACTAACACTATAAACTAACTAGGAGTTGACCATGGCAAGAGAAGTCCCATTAGAGCTTACCCGTAATATCGGCATTATGGCCCATATTGACGCAGGTAAGACCACAACTACTGAACGAATTCTATTTTACACCGGTCGTGTGCATAAGATGGGTGAGACCCACGAAGGCGCCGCTACCATGGACTGGATGGAGCAGGAACAGGAGAGAGGCATCACCATTACCTCCGCTGCCACCACCGCCTTCTGGAAAGGTCACCGCATCAACATCATCGACACTCCCGGACACGTGGACTTTACCGTTGAGGTAGAGCGTTCCCTGCGTGTGCTGGACGGTTCCGTTACCGTATTCTGCGCCAAAGGCGGCGTAGAACCCCAGTCCGAAACCGTGTGGCGTCAGGCGGATAAGTATCATGTGCCCCGTATGGCCTATGTCAACAAGATGGACATTATGGGCGCCGACTTTTACCGCGTGCTGAAGATGATGCACGACCGTCTGAAATGCAATGCCGTACCGATTCAGCTGCCCATCGGATCGGAAGATACCTTTAGGGGAATCATCGATCTGGTAGAGATGAAGGCCTATGTCTATTACGACGACCTGGGCAAGGACATCCGGGTAGAGGAAATTCCCGCCGACATGATGGATTTGGCGCAGGAATACCACACTAAGCTGATGGAGGCGGTGGCCGAGCAGGACGACGAGCTGATGGAGCGGTATCTGTCCGGGGAAGAAGAGCTTCCCATCGCAGATGTTAAGCGCGCCATCCGCAAGGCAACCATCGCAAACCACATGGTTCCCGTTTGCTGCGGAACATCCTACAAAAACAAGGGTGTGCAAAAGCTGCTGGATGCTATTGTGGATTATATGCCTGCTCCGACCGATATTCCGGATATTACCGGCATCAATCCCAGAACCGAAGAAGAAGAGTCTCGTCCTTCGAAAGATGATGCTCCCTTTGCAGCTCTGGCGTTTAAAATCGCCACCGACCCCTTTGTGGGCAAGCTGTGTTTCTTCCGTGTCTATTCCGGTTCGGTCAATGCCGGTTCGACGGTGTACAATGCCAACAAGGACAACAACGAGCGCATGGGCCGCATCGTTCAGATGCACGCCAACCACCGCCAGGATATCGAGACCTGCTACGCCGGCGATATCGCCGCTGCCGTTGGTCTGAAGAACACTACCACCGGCGATACCTTGTGCGATGCCAAGGCTCCCATCATTCTGGAGTCCATGGAGTTCCCCGAGCCTGTTATCCGGGTTGCCATTGAACCCAAAACCAAGGCCGGACAGGAAAAGATGAGCATCGCCCTGCAGAAGCTGGCGGAAGAAGACCCCACCTTCCGTTTCTACACCGACCAGGAGACCGGACAGACCATCATTGCCGGTATGGGCGAGCTGCACCTCGAAATTATTGTCGACCGTCTGCTGCGGGAGTTCAAGGTGGAAGCCAATGTCGGTAAACCTCAGGTTGCCTACAAAGAGACCATCCGCCGCAAGGCCGAAGTGGACACCAAGTATGTCCGTCAGTCCGGCGGACGCGGCCAGTACGGTCACGTCAAGCTGCGCATCGAGCCCAACGAAAGCGGCAAAGGTTACGAATTTAGAAACGAAGTGGTGGGCGGCGCCATTCCCAAGGAGTATATTGGCCCCATCGACCAGGGTATTCAGGGGGCTATGTTGACCGGCGTCGTGGCCGGATATCCCGTCGTAGACGTCATTGCCACTGTCTTTGACGGTTCCTACCACGAAGTAGACTCCAGTGAAATGGCCTTTAAGATTGCTGGTTCTATGGCCTTTAAAGAGGCAATGGCGAAAGCTGATCCCTGCATTCTGGAACCCATTATGAAGGTGACCGTTACCGTTCCCGAGGAATATATGGGTGACGTCATCGGAGACCTGAACTCCCGTCGTGGACAGATTCAGGGTATGATGGCCAGAGGCGGTGCCCAGCAAATTGACGCGTTTGTTCCTCTGAGCGAAATGTTTGGATATGCAACCGATTTGCGCTCCAAAACTCAGGGACGCGGACAGTACACCATGGAGCCTTCTCACTACGTGGAAGTACCCAAGAGCATTGCCGAAAGCATTGCCAACAAATCAGCGAAATAGCACTTTAGTTTTCCCCAAATTGCTTGCATTTTTAGTATGGACTTGCTACAATAGCATAGTAATATCGATGCGGCAGATCAAAGAATTATCCTGAAACAAAGGGAGGAACAATGTAATGGCTAAGCAAAAATTTGAGCGCACCAAACCTCACGTAAATATTGGCACCATTGGTCACGTTGACCATGGCAAAACCACTCTGACTGCAGCCATCACCAAGACCCTGGGATTGAGGGGCACCGCCGAATTCGTGGCTTATGATAAGATCGACAAGGCTCCCGAGGAGCGCGAGCGCGGCATTACCATCAACACTTCCCACGTGGAATATCAGACCGAGAACCGTCACTATGCCCACGTTGACTGCCCCGGACACGCCGACTATGTAAAGAACATGATCACCGGCGCTGCTCAGATGGACGGTGCTATTCTGGTTGTTTCCGCTGCTGACGGCCCCATGCCTCAGACTCGTGAGCACATCCTGCTGTCCCGTCAGGTAGGCGTGCCCTACATCGTTGTGTTCATGAACAAGGCCGACCAAGTTGACGATCCCGAGCTCCTTGAGCTGGTTGAAATGGAAATCCGCGAGCTGCTCAACGAGTATGATTTCCCCGGCGATGATACTCCTATCATTGTTGGTTCCGCTCTGAAGGCTCTGGAAGCTCCCAACAACATCAGCGATCCCGCTTACGAGCCCATCCTGAAGCTGATGGAAGCCGTTGACAACTATATCCCCACTCCTGACCGTAAGTCTGACCTGCCTTTCCTGATGCCTGTTGAGGACGTCTTCACCATCACCGGTCGTGGTACCGTTGCTACTGGTAGAGTTGAGCGCGGCCAGATTAAAGTCGGTGAGGAAGTTGAAATCGTCGGTCTGGCTGACGAGTCCCGCAAGACCGTTGTTACCGGCGTTGAGATGTTCCGCAAGGTTCTGGACTACGCCGAGGCTGGCGACAACATCGGCGCTCTGCTCCGTGGTGTACAGCGCTCTGAAATTCAGCGCGGCCAGGTTCTGGCTAAGCCCGGCACCATTAAGCCCCACACCAAGTTCCGCGGCCAGGTTTACGTCCTGAAGCAGAGCGAAGGTGGACGTCACACTCCTTTCTTCAACAACTATCGTCCCCAGTTCTACTTCCGCACCACCGACGTAACCGGTGTTATTCAGCTGCCCGAGGGCGTTGAAATGTGCATGCCTGGCGATAACGTTGAGATGGATGTTGAGCTGATCACCCCCATCGCCATCGAGGAAGGCCTGCGTTTCGCTATTCGTGAAGGCGGCCGTACCGTTGGTTCCGGCGTTGTTATCAAGGTTAACGAGTAAGATATAGTTTCTTTCATAATCCCCCGGATAATTCCGGGGGATTATTGTTACCTCATACACCTTCAAACAGCCGGTTTAAGACTAAATAGTAGTTAACCCCCCACGTGTATCATTGCGTGGGGGTATTATTTGAGAGTGACTCATCGAGTATTCTGCAACTTATGCGTTATCAGTCGCGTGACGAGCTCTGTAATCGGCCAGCAGTAAATCTACCATCCGGCCGTAGCTTTGCACGCCCTCTACCTGGCGGTTTGCCTTCAAATAACTGTCGTTAATTTTACCAGCCGCCTCTGCTACCGGACCTTCAAACTGCTGCCAATAGGCAGAACCGGCGGCAAAATCTCTTCGAACCTCCTCGGAAAGCTGGGCCGAGAGGGAAAAGTACAAATCAGGATCCACGCGATATAGAGCGTTTCCGCTGTGAATCAGAGCCAAAACTGTTCCCGAATACTGGAAGGCTGGATCGTCCATTTCACGGCATCCCAAATGGGCGATAAAATTGGCTTCATCCTCTCGCATAAAGCCTTTGAAATGGGCAAGCTCGTGAATCATGGAGAAGGGTATGTAGTAATCCGGCACATCCACATTGACGTTCCCTTCAAAGGTAAAAGGTATGTAGATTCCCGTAATGTCGATAACCGACATCAATCGGGACAGCTTTACCGGCTTGGCTCTGGGCGTAAATCCCTTCAGGAAAGGGTAACGCTCCGAAAGTCGATGCATCGCTTGCGCAGCGAGTGCCCCTGCTTCGTGATAGCTATCTTGAGACAGCACCATTTCCCCCAGATGATTGCTTATAACCTGTTGCCGAACGTTGTTGGCGGTTTCCACCAGTTCTTGATATAGGGCCGCCAGCTCTTCGACGGAGGAGGGGCGCACCTCCAATCCGCTCTGGTCGGCGAAGGTGACCCGATGGTAATTTAATCCGCAAAACAGGGTAAAGAGAAAGTAGCCGACTCCCACCACGCAGCACAATGTGGCCAACATTCTCGGCAAACGGGTGGCAATATCTTTCAGGCGAACCAGACGGGAAATATGTACGGTTAGCCAAAGCAATCCGATAACGATGAGCCCATATAGGGCCAGTTCCGCCACCGAAAAGGGAAATAATCCAAAGACTCTGCCCAGCACCTCTGTAAAGACCCGATAGACTCCGCGGGAATAGAGCCGTTCCACCGCTGTGGGATATTGGGCAGCCCACTCGGTGAGGAGAAGGCTCAATGGTAACAGTAGAATCAGCAAACCCTGGCTGTAGGGACGCAGAATCTGCCAGATGCGTTTTGCCGCGAGAAGGGCTCGCATTTCTGCGTTTTGCTGCACCGTTGGTTCGAGAGAGTTGGCAGGGGGCATGGACTTCACCTCGGATCATGAATACTTCACCATTATTATAACATAAGTAGGATGTTTTTGGAGAGGATTCCACTCCTAAAAACAAATGGAAAGGCCTTTCCCGAAACCTTCCAAATACACGCCGGAGCGTGTTTGGATTGACATTATTTTGATAATGTGTTTTAATAAAAAGGCTATAATTATCATAACAAATAGCAATGAGAAGGCGAATTCATGGCAAATAGAAGCAAAAAGAAAACCCCCAGGAAGTATGTTGTACGCAGGTTATTGTTGGCGGTGATCTCCGTTGGAGTCATTGGAGGCGCTGGATACCTGATTGTATATAAGCTAAATTCCTCTCAAAATCAAGCCGAAACTTCTGCAGAAACCTCTCAAGAGGCAGAGGCTGCGAAGCCTGAAGTTTCTACTTTAGAGGAGTCGGAGACTTCCCAACCTGAAGCATCTGCTTTAGAGCAGCCGGAGGTTTCTGAGCCGAAACCGGAACCGAAACAAGAGGAAGAACAAGCTGTACATAGCTTTGAAGATGGGGAATGGCAGTTAATACTGGCCAGTGCTGTAAGTCCATTGCCCGAGGGATACAGACCTCCCCAACTGGAAACGGTCGCTCCCGGTTATCAGGTAGATTCCCGCATCGCGCCCGCCCTCAAGCGGATGATTGCGGAGGCCAAGGCCGAAGGCATTAATTTGGTGATCTGTTCCGCCTACCGCTCCGAGGAACGGCAAAGGGAACTGTACCAAAAAAAGATTGCGGAACATGAGGCCATGGGCAAAACCAGGGAAGAGGCGGTTGCCGTTGCTGCGACCATCGTGTTGCCGCCGGGTACCAGCGAGCATCAGACTGGGCTTGCAGTGGACATTGTCACCCCCGAGTATCAGGTCCTGGACGAAGGCTTTGCCGAGACTCCCGCGGCCAAATGGTTGGCGGCCAACTCTTGGAAATATGGATTTATCCTGCGTTACCCCAAGGACAAGCAGGATATTACCAATATCATCTACGAGCCCTGGCATTTCCGGTATGTTGGAGAAGAACATGCCAAAGCAATCTATGAAGGCGGATATTGTCTGGAAGAATACCTCTACGGTGTTCTCAACCAGAAGCGTTTAGAATCCTTTGTCATCAGCCCGTCTGCTCCATCGGAGGAGGCAGCAGAGGGGCAAAGCGAAGCAGAAACGGAAGAAAAGGAGCAGTGACCATGTATCAGATCGTAAACAAACGCCGTCTCAACGAGTCGGTGACGCTACTGGAAGTGGATGCTCCCCTAATTGCCAAAAAAGCGCAACCGGGGCAGTTTATCATCTTTCGAGTAGACGAACAGGGCGAACGGGTTCCCTTGACCATCGCCGACTTTGATCGGGAAAAGGGAACGGTTACTATCATTTTCCAACACGTGGGACGTTCCACCCTGATGCTTTCCCAGCTCAACGTTGGAGACGACATTTATGATTTTGTAGGTCCTTTGGGTATGCCCAGTCATCTGGAAGGTATCAAAAAGGCTTGCGTCGTAGGCGGCGGCGTAGGCTGTGCCATTGCTTATCCGCAGGCCAAGGCTCTCCATAAAATGGGGGCCCAAGTGGATATTATTGCCGGTTTTCGCTCTAAGGACATTGTGATTTTGGAAGAAGAAATGAGAGCTGTCTGCGACAACTTCTACCTTACCACCGATGACGGCTCCTACGGGGAGAAAGGCTTTGTCACCGACAAGCTGAAATCTCTGCTGGAGGCCGGCAACCAGTACGATGTGGTCATCGCCATCGGTCCGGTCATTATGATGAAGTTTGTTTGCAAAACCACCGAGCCCTATGGCATCAAAACGGTGGTCAGCCTCAACCCCATTATGATCGATGGCACCGGCATGTGTGGCGGCTGCCGGGTAACCGTAGATAAGAAAGTAAAATTTGCCTGTGTGGATGGCCCGGAATTTGACGGCCATTTGGTGGATTTTGATGAGCTGATGGCTCGCAACTCCTTCTACAAGGAACAAGAGGCAAATCATGAATGTCGTTTACTGAAGGGAGGAGAGCTCCATGGCTAAACCTAACATGAGCTTGGAAAAAGTCAAAATGCCAGAGCAGGAGCCTCATATTCGCAACCGCAACTTTGACGAAGTGGCTTTGGGATACACCGAGGAAATGGCCATCGAGGAAGCCAAACGCTGCCTTAACTGCAAACATAGGCCCTGTGTCGAGGGATGCCCTGTCAATGTAAAGATTCCCGATTTCATCGCTTTGATTGCCGAAGGCAAGTTCGAGGAAGCCTATCAGTGCATCCGGGAAACCAACGCTCTTCCCGCCGTTTGCGGCCGGGTCTGCCCGCAGGAAACCCAGTGCGAAAAGTACTGCGTCCGGGGTAAGAAGGGCGAGCCGGTGGGTATCGGCCGCCTGGAGCGGTTTGCCGCCGACTGGCATATGAAACATGTGGAAGAAACACCCAAGAAGCCCGAGAGCAACGGCCACAAGGTTGCCATTGTGGGCGCCGGCCCCGCCGGCTTGACCTGCGCCGGAGACCTGCGTCAGATGGGCTACGATGTCACCATCTTTGAGGCTTTCCATCTGGCGGGTGGCGTGTTGGTTTACGGTATTCCCGAATTCCGTCTGCCTAAAGCCATTGTCCGCAAGGAAATTGACTCCCTGAAGAATATGGGGGTTAAGGTGGAGACCAACATGGTCATCGGCAAGGTGCTCTCCATCGACGACCTCTTTGCGCAGGGCTATGAAGCCGTATTCATCGGTTCGGGAGCCGGACTTCCCTCCTTCATGGGCATTGAAGGGGAGACTTTGCTGGGCGTTTACTCCGCCAACGAGTACCTGACCCGCATCAACCTGATGCGTGCCTACGACGACACCTACGACACTCCTCTCATCCGCCACAAGAAGGTGGCTGTGGTGGGCGGAGGCAACGTGGCTATGGATGCCGCCCGCTCCGCCATGCGTCTGGGCGCCGAAAAGGTATACATTGTTTACCGCCGCTCCATGGACGAGCTGCCTGCCCGCGCCGAAGAAGTGCACCATGCCAAGGAAGAGGGCATTGAATTTAAGCTGCTCACCAATCCGGTTCGGATTTTGGGAGACGAAGGAAAGCATGTCCGTGCCATCGAGTGCGTGGAGATGGAGCTGGGCGAGCCGGATGCTTCCGGACGCCGCCGTCCCATCCCGAAGGAAGGCTCCAACTTCGAAATCGAAGTGGATGCGGTCATCATCGCCATTGGCACATCGCCCAATCCCCTCATTTCCCGCACCACCAACGGCTTGGAAACCAACAAGAAGGGTTGCCTGGTTGCTGACGAGAAGACCATGGCCACCACTCGGGAAGGCGTTTTTGCCGGCGGCGACGCCGTCACCGGTGCCGCCACCGTCATTTTGGCTATGGGAGCCGGCAAAACCGCTGCCAAGTCCATCGACGAGTACATTAAAAATAAAAACAAATAAAGGCATCAGAAAAGGCTTGGTTCTTTTGAACCAAGCCTTTTTGCTTTGTTTCAATTAGATTAGAATCATCAAACCAATCACCAGCAGAAAATAGAGCAAAACCCCGGGGTTGAATACGATGATGCGGGCGGGGGAGATGGTGTATCGTCTTTCCCCGAATTCCATCCAGGGGCAGCCTTTGCGAAACCACCAGACAATGGCAAAGATGCCGGCCGCAAGCACCGAAACGATGAGAACGCTCACAAGAAACGTACCCCACCTTCCAGCATAGTGGAGAATTAAAGGGGTGCCGCCTCCGCCTAGAAAATTGATGCAGATATGAAGCAGAATGGAATGGCGGATGGTGCCGGTCTGGTAGGTGATAACCGCCATCACGACCCCGAGCACAAAGGCGTACAGCATTTGATAAATGTTGACGTGGAAGGCGGCAAATAGGACGGCGCTAAAGAACACATATACTTTGCCTCCAAAGCAGGCCAGCTTTTTGTACAGGAAGAAGCGAAAAATCAGCTCTTCCATAATGGGGGCCACCAGCACTACCACAAAGAGGTTGAGCCATAAGTTCCCCGAACTAAGGGCAGTTGCCAGGGGATTGGTAATTTCATTTCCCGTCAGCAAAGAAAGACCTTGGGCTATCAACAAGCTAACCAGATTGAGCACGTAAGTGACGGCAAAGCAACCGGCCACCAGCAAAAAGAAAGCATATCGAGGCAACCTTTTGTTGGGATAGGGTAGGGGCAGCAGGTTCGGCACCTTGCGCCAGATAGAAAGCATGATCGGATAGGCAATCAAATAGAGGGGGAGATAGGATATAGCCCAGAAAAACCACCCGGTTTCCTCCAGGTGAGGGGCGGCGGTACGTATCAACCAGACGAGTAAGAAGCTGATAATTTGCTGCACCGCCAACATGCAAAATAACCCCAAGCCGATGAGGCTGAAGGTAGAGCGAATCACCTTTTTGGGGAGCGTCTCTTGCGTTGGCGCCTCCAGGGGAGTTCCCCCTTGTTCTGCCGGTGAAAAACCATTGGATGGAATGGAAGCGTTCTCTTGATTTCGATGCAAAGGGGTATCCTCCCACCGTTATTTTTTTTTGCTACAAAAAACGAAAGAAGCATGCTGTCCTCATGATATCTTCCAACCCAGAGAAATATTTTACCGTTTCTATTATATCCATGTTGCAACTTATTTGCAAAGGCAACGTGTTATGCCTTATTTTAAAAGAAAAGGGCAGTCCGTTTTGGAATGCCCTTTGAGATGATTAGCTAATTTTAGTTCTGCCCGTTCCGGAGGATGAGCGGGAAGGCAAGGTGTAGTATTGATAG
>Ga0134092_1000856_pt1 | contig 29061 bp, 18 predicted proteins | sample 3_6taG_FD_94454 | JGI IMG/M metagenome (GOLD analysis project Ga0134092, IMG submission 94454) | Switchgrass degrading microbial communities from high solid loading bioreactors in New Hampshire, USA - 3_6_20_6_A3 metaG | ecosystem: Engineered > Bioreactor > Semi-continuous > Anaerobic >... | reverse complement strand
GGTATGACCTCCTCTACTTTATTTGTTTTGTTTTGTTTCCCTAATAAAGTAGAAATCATATCGTGGTTACTTTTGTCAATTAGCCTCCACGAAATTTACACCACTACTTGAGACTATAACAAACTTTCAAAACATCAGATACATTACATCAGATACAATACATTAATCTGATAATAATCTGTTAATCATCCCTTGATAGAACCAATCATAACGCCCTGCACAAAGTATTTCTGAAGGAAGGGATATACACACATTATAGGCGCAATAGTAACAACAATAACCGCCATTTGAATATTTTTAGGATGAACAAGCCTGCTTTCTATCATAACCTGGGCAGCATCATTTGCCGCACTCGCATTTGAAACAAACAGGATCTTCCTGAGAATCATCTGTATAGGATATTTCTTTTCTTCATTCAAATAAATCAGGGCATCAAACCAAGAGTTCCAGTGTCCAACCATCGAGAATAAACCAAATGTTGCCAGAAGTGCTTTCGACAGCGGAAGAATTATAGCAAACAATATAATGAAGTCATTTGCTCCGTCAAGATACGCTGATTCCCTTAACTCAGGGGATATTCCCTGGAAAAAAGTTCTGAAAACAACAACATTATAAGCACTTACGCACCCAGGTAAAACCATGACCCATATAGTATTAATTAATCCCAAATTTCTAATTAACAAGAAAGTAGGAATGAGCCCTCCGGAGAAGAACATTGTAATTGTAAGGTATACTGTTATAAACTTTTTTGCCACAAAATCATTTATTGCCAGCGGGTACGCCATAAGTGAAGTAAAAAGTAAAGTTATAAAAGTTCCCAACACTGCATAAATAATAGTGTTCTTATATGCAATCCACAACTGGGGCGAAGTCAGAATCAACTTATACCCTTCAACGTTAAACCCTCTTGGAATAATGTTTACGTTACCTTTCATTATTTCACTGGTTTCACTCAATGATAGTGCTATTACATGCAAGAAAGGATATAACATTATTACTATTATGAAAATCATAAATAATGTATTAAATACATCAAATATTCTCGATGAAAGGCTTTCTTTGTACGCTGCCATTTATTATTCACTCCTACCATAAACTAGTTTCAGAAACTTTTCTGCTAATAAAGTTTGCTATAAACAGCAAGATAAATGATATTACAGACATAAACAGGCCAATGGCTGTCGTATATTCAAACTGAGCTCCTTGGATACCAAGCTCGTAAACATATGTCCCAATTACATCAGCAACCGACTTAGTCCTTGTATTATACATTAATAATATCTTTTGATAGTTTGTCCCAAGTATGCCGCTAATGTTGAAAATCAGCAATATAGTCGTAGTAGGCTTTATAGTTGGCCATGTAATATTTACTACTTTTTGCCACCTGTTTGCTCCATCAATAGCTGCCACATCATATAATGTTGGGTCTACTTTTGTTATTGCTGCAAGATATATTATTGTACCCCAACCCACACCTTGCCATATATTCGAAGCAATATACAATGTCCTGAAATATTGTGGGTAAGCAAGTAAAGGTAAAGCCTCAAGACCTAATAAGACTCGTATCTTGTTGAATACTCCGTCTACAGCACAGAATTCTGCCAGCATTCCGACGATGACGACCACTGATATAAAATGAGGAATGTAAGATATTGTTTGAACTGTTCTTTTAAAAGCATCATTTTTTATTTCGTTCAACAATAAGGCAAGTATTATCGGTGCAGGGAATCCCCAAAGCAATGAGTATAACCCAAGCAAAAATGTGTTTTTAAATAGTCGTCCGGCCATAGGATTGGTAAGAAACATCTTGAAATATTTAAGTCCTACCCAATCGCTTCCCCACACTCCTTTAGCCACGTTATAATCTTTAAAGGCAATCAGGATTCCATATATAGGGAGGTAATTGAATATTAATATAACCAAGAATCCCGGCAGTATCATTAAAAACAGATATCTTTGCTTAATACATTTCCTAATGAATTCTTTCATATTATCATTCACCTTTTAAGAAAATAATAGTTTATTTTTTATAGTATATTTATTAATAAATATTAATTAGCAGTTTAAGTGATTAGAACGACTACTCTTCTATTTTACATATAAAACTTTCTAATTAACATGTACGATATTTATATTTTTATGTTCAATTTTTATATTTATGTAGGACATAATACAAATTAATATAAAAATCTTAATATATTTAGATAATAATTATTCATATTATCAAACACCGTATCAAGCAACGGGTAATTTTATTATTACTTCCGTTCCCATTCCTGGACTGCTATATATCGTGATTCCGTATTCTTCACCATATGCCAGTTTAATTCTATTATTAACATTTACAAGTCCGATACCTTCGTTAAAATCGGAATTCAAAGTTTTTGCTTCATCATTATTATTTCTTATTTTATATTCAGAAAGTTTCCTGTGGATTTTATTGAACATATCCTGGTCCATCCCTACCCCGTCATCTTTCACCCATATATACATGACATTGTCTCCATATGATTTAGCCCCAATAATTAAATGCCCTTTATCCATTTTACTTTCAAGCCCATGGGACACTGCATTTTCTACAATTGGTTGGAGTATCATCCTGGGTACCCTGCAGTCCATTATATTCTCATCAATTTCATAAATAACTTCAAATCTATTTGCAAACCTTATTTGCTGTATACTAAGGTACGCTTTGATTATTTTTAATTCTTCCCTTAAGGGAACTATATCATCTCCTTTTATACTGTAACGGAAAATCATGGCAAGTGCTTTAGACATCTCCATTATCTTAGGCACGTTTTCTTCTGCTGCTATACCTTTAAATGCCTCAAGAGTGTTATATAAAAAATGAGGATTGATCTGGCTTCGTAAATACGCAATCTCACACTGTTTTTTGCTTAATTCCAGTTCATAGAGCCTTGTATTGCTTTCCATTAATTCCTGTGTAAGCTTTTCTATTTTATCTAACATGATATTGAATTCATGAGCCATTGTACTTATTTCATTATACCCTTCCAAATCCACCTTCATTTTTAAATTTTCGGTATTAATACTCTTCATAAATTCCACTAATTTCTTTATCGGCTGAACTATATTATTGTTCACCATGGCAAAAAATATTGACAAGATGCCAATACCTACTATAGATACAATAATTTGAACTTCCCTTGCTCGTACAATTTCTTTCATTAATTCCTTTTGAGGAATTATTCCTATTATCTTCCCTTCTATATATGGCAGTTGAACTACTTTAAAAATATAATTTTGTCCAAAGATCTCAATATTGTATGAACTATCTTTGTTGCTTTCCATTCCTAAGTAACTACTTGAGTAATAATCGTTTACCATCCCAAGTATATTTTTACTTTTATCATCCGTTTTGCCAAAGAATATATTATCATTTCGATCCAAGCAATAAATCTCAGCCCCAATCTTTTTTATATCCATGTTGTTTTCTCCCAGCAGTGAATTACTGTCAACCACAATAAACAAGGTCCCTATTAAACTGTTTGGATTTTTATTGGGGTTGAAAGAATATACTTCTATCCCAACGAAAAAACAGTCCCTTTTCACAAACAAACCTTCAAACTTAATAATATCTGAATAATACGGTCCGCCTTTTTCTGGTATTCTATTAATTATTTGTTTGCAAAAGTGGGCACCACCATATGTATCTATAGTATTACCATTGTTTCCAATTAAAACAATATCTATAATGCCTTTGTTTATAATTTTCATATTCTCCAGTAGATTGCTTACATTTTCGTAAAGCTGGAATTTGACAGATTGGTCGGTTTCCATAAGGTATTCCTGGATAATATTGTTATATGCTATAGTGTGCAATAAATTATTTATTATATTACAATTTGATGTAATGGTATTTGCAATCTGAGTCGTTATTTCATCCATATATTTACTATTTCTTTCTTTATATATATACTTTATTTGGGAATAAAATACTGAAGTTATAATTAACATTATTATAATGTTTAATATAGCTATGATATTTAGTTGTTTTTTTATGGGAAGCCTGCTGATTATTTTATTTATATTTAAATTATCTTTATTAAATATATCTAACATTTTATTAAACTTACTTATTTTTTGCTTATATTTCTCCATTTTTGTTACCCTCTCATAATTGACTCGCGATACTGACGAGGGGTCACTCCTACTACTTTCTTAAAACTCTTTATAAAATAAAAGTAATCGTTATAACCCGATTTTTCAGCTACAGCATCAATAGACATATCCATCCTGTCTAATAGCTTGCATGCATATGATATACGCATTTTGGTTAGGTATTCAGTAAATGTCATATTTAATTCTTTTTTAAATAGCTGACTTGCATAACTGGGGTTAATAGTAAATTTCTTCGAAATATTCTGCAAAGATATATCACTGGTAAAATTCTTATTAACATATTGAAGTATGGCTTTAAAGTTTTCATTTTTTATTTCTTTTTGCATATATTGCATGTCATTATCAAGGTTTATAATTAACAGCTCCTTAAAGTATTCAAGCATATCCTCTGCCGTATGAAACAACTCGAGTAACTGTTCAAAACTATATATATGGGATAAATCACTCTCAAGCCCCATGTCATAGAAATTTGAAATTATATAATTGTATACCGTAAAGGCATGTGTAATATTATAGGCTCCATTTTTAAAGTCAGCTATAATCTTGTCCATAACGGACTTTATAATGTTTAAATCCTTACATATAAGCACTTCATTCAAATCCTTGAGCAAATCATTAATTTTATAATTATTTATACTGTCTATCACATAAACATCCTTATTTCCGGTCATAAAAAACTGATACGTCGCTATATTCGCGTCTTCAATCGCACTCTTTATATCCTTTAGGGAAAGTATGATTTTGCCTATGCCTACACTCTTTATCCTATCATTTTTTTTTATAGATGCCTTTATACTATATGTTAAATTATTCTTTATTTCCTCCATACTAGCTTTATTGTGAGTATCCTTTGTGATAAGATATGCATATTTATTGGCACCAAGCTTAAAGCTGAAATATCTTATATCCGGCGGGAACGCCAACTTATCACTTCCGAATGACACAATTACAAGAGTTTCTTCACTTATATTCCATTTTTGGCTAAAGGATTCAACCGATTCCTCCACTTCCTTTTCGTTTTTTTCATATATGCTTTTTTCAATTAATTTCACTATTTCTTTTTCAAATATATTCTCAGAATTATCAAGTATACTTTTCGCTTTCTTTAACAAACCTGTTATTTCATCATCATCGAAAGGTTTAAGGCAAAATCCCAGTACCCCATAATTTATTGCTTTCTGAGCATAAGCAAATTCCGCATAACCGCTTATTATAATAATCTGGATTTTTAATGATAAATCCCTTAATTTCTTAATTAACTCCAAACCAGTCATTCCCGGCATTCGAATATCCACAAAAATCAGATCCGGTCTTAGATTTAGTATTTGCTCATATGCATCAATACCATTATAACTTTCCCCAATAACTTCAAAACCTAATTCAGCCCAATTTATGGTTTTTCTTAAGCTCTTTATTACCAAGGGTTCATCATCAACGATAATCACCCTGTACATATTATATAGTTCCTCCATAATACTAAATATCATTTACAGGATTAACCCATAATGTTATTATTATAAAGGTCTTGAGGTAGCTACAGTTATGCATCTAAACTCATCCCAGAAATTCCTGGCCGGATCTCCCTCCCTGAATTTCCTTGTTGCGCAATAAAAATGGTATAGTATTCCGTTATAATAAATAATTGCCGGCTTATGGGCATGACCCTCATCAATTTCTCCCTCTGATCCCGAACGTAAAATAGGCTCATCATACTTCACCCAATTGATTAAATCCCTTGAAACTGCAATCCCGTCTTGAGCATGTCTTTGTCCATAACCATAATAGAACATAAGCCACTTGTCATTATCCCTTACAACAAACGGATCGGCGCAAAACCTGCTGTCCCATTTGCCTTTTTCAGATACTCTGATTATCGGGTTCTTTTCATATCTTTCCCAATGTATCATATCTGATGACATTGCCACACCTATTTGCTCAAGCCATGGACCTTTTTCTAAGTTTTTAGCATTGTAGAACAAATAATATATGTTTTCATGCTCGATAAGACATGCTTTATATAGTCCTCCTTTTTCCCATTCGTCCCCGTCTTTCCATGAATAGATCGGTTCAGGTAACCTATGCCATTCAAGCAGGTTCTCATCTGTAGTCCATGCCAATCCTATCTGGGCCGATCCCTCTTCATAACCTTCTTCCGGGTATGAGTGATAAACCATCCAGTACTTACCGTCAACTTTTTTTATTGTAGGCAAATCATACAAATTATTCGTGCTTTTTAGAATCCACGTACCTGCGGCGCCTGTTTTATCCCACCCGTTATGTTCCTCTCTTTTCAGTATCACACCCAGCTTCTCCCAGTGTATTAGGTCACTGCTGACAGCTAATCCTGTCTGGTAGCCCTTTCCGTCAAATCCAACAAACATCATGTAAAACTTGTTATTATGGCTAAATACAAAAGGACAATCGACAGCATGGCTGTCAAAGGCGCCGTCAATGCCTGAGCCTGTCAAAACGGGCTTCCCGTATTTATATGGTGTGAAATATCTCTCTATATTATACATAAAAGAATCGCTAGTTGAAGAAACGCTATTTAGTTCCATTAAACCTCTCCTCTAATAATTATTTCCATAGCAATATTATCGTTAAAATCAATCTAAGGGCGCACCTTCAGATTTATTCAGGAATGCGCCCTTTAATGTCATATTAACCTAGAACTACATTGAATTACTGATTCATCTGTAATTCTATCCACATATTCCATTTTATATGACATACTACATCATACAATTTTAGTATAAAATATTTTCAGTACGAAAGTCAACCGTTTAATTTCTCAGCCAGACATTGTAAGCATCTTGATATATCTTCATATATTCATTGATGTTCATTTTTTCAAGTCTTGCAATATATTCATCCCAGCCGCTGTCAATATCAAGATCCCCTATAATAAACCTTGCCATTGACTGAACAACATAGTTGTTCACATCCGCTCCTATTGATGCGATTTTCTTCTGATCTTCACTGGAGAAATACAGTATCGGGAGCGGTATCTTCCAGTAAGGCACAAGGTTTTCATCAACTTGCTGATTTATATAGTCGTTCAGCGGATTGTATACAACCGGGAGAGTATATCCGCCAATTCCGGGTGTTCTTGAACCTGAGTTCGGAGTCAATTTCTTAGCACGATACTCCTCAAAATTGTTGAAACCTTCCGGTATTATCAATGTACACAATGTTTTTTCCTCATTGGTGTATACATAGTCCTCGTTTTCGATACCGCGCATCTGGACTAATGCACCTTCTGATGAGTACACCCAGTCAACCATACGAATGGCCGCTTCAGGATACTTGCACTTATTGGTTATTGCAAATGCACCGGTGAAAACAGGATTTTTCTTGATCCATTCCTGTGTACCGTCCTTGGTCTTTAAAGGTGCCAATGCTATATAGTCCTCATTATTTTCTTCAGGTACTATAAGGAATGCACCGGCATTTACGAATGCACCCAGTTTCAAAGGCTGCTCTTTGCCCTTTGCCTTGAGCTGTTCATTCTTCTGTGTAAAGGAATCACTATCAAGCAAGCCTTCTGCATAAAGCTTTCTCATGAAATGAAGGAAATCTTTGAATTCAGGCTGCATCGGAGCAAAACCAAGTTTATCGTCCCTATTGAAAATGTAGGTATCCTGGTCAACGGTCATACCCCAGTATGAAAGGAATAGACACAGATCTACAGGTTTATCAAGGCCTTTAAGGGATAAAGGAATTTCATCCGCCTGGTTATTGCCGTTGGGATCCCTTTCTTTAAATGCTTTAAAAGCATTATATAATTCATCGGTGGTGGTTGGTACTGGAATACCCAATATGTCACACCACTTCTTGTTGAACCAGATCTTATCAGTCAGATCCCTAGGCATATCGTTAATAAAGGGAAGTGCATAAATATGCCCGTCCGGAGCTGTAATATCTTTCTTTACAGTAGGCTGTTTTTGCATAATGCCTTTAAGGTTGACAGAATACTTGTCTATCAAGTCCTCAAGAGGAATAAGATACCCTTGTGACCCATATACCATCTGGTCGTTTGTCGTCAGTACGCAACCGTAAAAAATGTCAGGCAAGTTATCGCTGGCAAAAGCAAGATTTTTACGTTCCTCCCAGTTTTCTGACGGAACCGTGATGAACTCAAGTTTTATATTTGACCGTTCCTGTAAAACTTTAAAAAACTTGAGGTCAGCCCAATCGCCCTGTGCAGCGGACCTTGAACCCATAACTGTCAGGGTTATCTGTTCCTTCACTACAGGGAATTGGCTTTCAAGATTCAAATTTGCCAAGCGGTCTTCCTTGCTTGATGATGTTTTTGAGTTAGCGCTTTTATCCTGTTTTGATGAATTCGTGCTACATGCTGCACTGAAAAGCACCAACAAGCACATCATGATAATTAGTATTCGTTTTCCTTTCACTTCATTTTGCCCCCCTTTTGTAATTATTGTAGTTTTTATACAAAACGCCTAGGCGTTTTGTGGCGAATATAAATGACCGCTTATCCTTTGACGGAACCAATCATAATACCTTTAACAAAGTATTTTTGCAAGAAGGGGTATACTATTAATAACGGTAACGCGGCGACAATTATCAGGGCATATTTGACTATCTCGGAAATCCGCTGTAATTTGTCAGCCTCAATAAGGTCAGTAACCATATCTGACAACTGGGACTGTACTAAAATTTCACGAAGTATAAGCTGAAGAGGGTATAATTTCCTGCTGTCAAGGTAAAGCAGCGCCTGGAAATAGTCATTCCATATACCCACAGCATAATATAGGGCAATAACGGCAATTATAGCCTTTGAAAGGGGAAGTACTATGCTAATGAAGAACCTTGTATTATTGCAACCGTCAATTTGGGCGGCTTCCAGCAATTCATTCGGTATATTTTGAGTGAAAAATGTACGAGTTATAATTACATTTGTCATACTCACTGCGCTGGGCAGTACCAGTGCCCAAACAGTATTTAAAAGATTTAAATTCTTGACAACCATATAAGTGGGTATTATACCCCCGCTAAAGAACATGGTGAACACCATGATTCCTGTTATGACTTTCCTGCCCACAAGGTCTTTCCGGGAAAGGGCGTAACCGCTTGTTAGGGTGAGTGTAAGACTTATTACGGTACCGAAGATTGTATAGACTATGGAATTGCGATAACCAATCCAGATATCCGAATCCCGGAATACCCGCTTATACCCTTCCAATGTAAATCCCTTCGGAAGGAGCCATACACGGCCCTGGTAAATTGCTTCCGGTTCGGAAAATGATGCACTTACTACAAAAATTAATATATAGAGTGTAATACCCGTTATTATTGTTAATAAAAAGTATATAATGAAATCAATTATAATATCGGCCTTGCTTCCTCTTCTGTGGATTGATTTCGGTGCTTTTCTTTCCTCCAAATTCCCATTTAAAATATCATTATTCATAACAGCTTTTCCCTCCTTACCATAAGCTGACTTCGCTGACCTTGCTGGAAATCTTGTTAACCAGCAGGATTATAACGAAATTAATAACAGAATTAAATAGCCCCACCGCGGTAGCAAAACTGAAATCAGCATTCCTGAGGCCTATCTGATATACATATGTGGAGATAACCTGACTCTTTGGCAGATTAAGAGGGGTCTGCATAAGAAATACTTTATGGAAACCAACATTCATAATACTTCCTGACCGCAGTATCAAAAGTATTATGGCAGTTGGCAAGATTCCCGGTACTTCAATATACCATATACGTTGTAACCTGTTAGCCCCGTCAATAATGGCTGCTTCATAGTATTCATGATTTATATTTGTTAATGCGGCAGTATATATTATAGATGACCACCCGATATGCTGCCAGATATCCGAAGCAATATAAATCGTCCTGAACCATGAAGCCGAGCCCATAAAATCAATAGGACTTCCGCCGCAGGCCTTTATAATTACATTGACAATACCATTCCTTGGAGCAAGAAAAATAAACAGCATACTGACCATTACAACGGTAGAAATAAAGTGGGGAGCATAAGTTACAGTTTGCACGAATTTCTTAAATCGCTCCGAACTCACCTGGTTAAGCATAAGAGCCAGCATAATAGGAGGGAAAAACCCGAATATCAAGGAGTATAAGCTCAGCAAAAAGGTATTGGTTACTACCGTTTGAAATTGAAATGAATTAAAGAAACGTCTAAAATTAGCCAAACCAACCCATGGGCTACCCCAGATTCCCTTTGTTGCTATATAATCCTTGAAAGCTATCTGAACGCCGTACATCGGTCCATAATGGAATATTATAAAGTAAAGCAGTGTGGGCAACAGAAACAGATATAAGTCATAATTTTTAATAATCATTCGGAATTTCCTGTTACTTTTAATCATGTCAACTATGCTTCTTTTCTTATAATTGATTACTTCTATCAATGCCAGATCCTCCTCTTTATAAGAGACTTGCCACACATACCAACGAAATACGGGGGTAAGCCCAAAGATATGCCTGATTTACGGTTTTATTCTACTTGCAATCAAAACTTCCAGTCAAGGGAGTAAAATATGTACTACTTGTTTTTTTCTCCCCCAACATGGTTTCTTTTTGAGTTCGTTATTCATTATTATGTAAGGTGCAATAAATTAACAAGTTGTATTGATTTAGACAAGTTGTATTATTGTATAGTATTCATCCGGTTTCTCGCATTCGCTGGCGATATTGACGAAGGGAAATGCCCTCCCTTTGCTTAAATTTACGGCTGCAGTTGGGAATATCATTATATCCGGCCGATAAGATAATCTCTTTGATAGGAAGCTCCGTGGTTCTTAATAACTCTTTAATTAAATCCATACGTTTTTCAGTTATGTATTCAAGTATTGTCTGATTGCTGTATGCATGGAACAAACGGTTCATGTACGAATATGAAATTCCAAGTTCCTCCGCCATATTATAAACCGAGAAGTTGCATGAACGGTAATGCTGATCAATGTAAGCAAGTATTTTTTCAACATAATTGTTCTTCATATTTGTTAAATGATCGCTTAAATTAGTGCAAAAATCGATCAGGTATTCGCTAAGCTGTTGAATTGTCTCGGTCTGCGGCAGGCAAATTATATTTTTAAGCTGTTGCTCCATTACTTCCAGGCTGACATTATAACTAACAACAACCTTTACAGCCGTATTGATAAGGTCATAACAGAGGCAGCGGGCGGCAAAAATACTCATATTACGTTTTTTTATCTCCCTAACAACAGAATTGATGCTATTACAAATGCCCTCTGCATCTCCCGCGGTAATACATCGAATAAGTGAATCGATCTCTTCCTTAGGATACCAAAAAAACTGGTTATCTTTCTGTGTAAGACTCTCAAAGGTTATAACTGAGCCCTTTCCCGCGATAAACCTGTGGCTCAGGGCATCCATGGCCTGATGGAAAGAAACCTGTGCCTGAAGTGGATCCGAATACAGCATTCCTGCTCCGATTGTAACAATAATTTTCTTCTGTTCGAAGAAGCCGTATATTTTACCAATGATTTTTTCCATGGAATGGGCAGCATCTTCAGGGATAGTAAGAAGTACGGGAACGGTATGTTCGCCCACGGTGATTAAGGGGTAGAAACCGCACAGGGTACTCATGTAGTTTTCAAGTTCATCCAGCAATTCTTTATCAAAAGCAGAAGAAGGCTCCTCCGGCAATAATATAATTACCGATATAAGCCTTCCCTCAGTTGCAACATCGGCCAGTTTACTGCGCTGCTTGAATATTCCGGCATCAACTATCATCCCGTTCAAAAGATCCATAAGGAAGACTATCCTGGTATCCTTTTGCTTATCCTGTAACGCATATTTCATCATTTTATTGTCATGATTTACTCTTTCAAGTATCTCATCAATATATGCGATTTCATTGTATACAACCCTTCTTCCGCCGGATGCACCATCCTCCGCAACCGGATCAAATGAGGCTTTAGCCTTGAGGAATAAGTTTTGTATCGGTTTATATGTAATATTCATTGATGCCAGGATAATAAGGCAGCCACCTGTGAATACGGCAAACATTATCAAGAAGAAACGTTGTCGCAGCTTTTGAGCAGGTTCCATAATTTTATTAAGGGATGTTAGAGATAAATAACTGAACCCCCTATAACCTGCCCCTATTAACGTAGCGGCAGTTCTTTCTCCGTTAAAATCCAAAATGGTGGAAACTGTTTCATTTTCCCGTCCATTTTGAACGGGCATAAGGGCAGCTACCCATGAAAAATCCGGAACCTGTGTATCCGTCAATGCAAGCAGGGGCTGCCCTTCTATATCATAAATCACCATATTGCCGTTCATTCGGTGAAAAATGCTTTTTACAAGGTTTACAATCTGTGCTTCATCAATAAGGAAAATTGCCGTGGCATAATGTCCGCCCTGTACCATAGGCATAGGGTAAAGACATATCAGCATTCTCATCTTTTTGTTTAAGAACTCCGTTTCACCGGAGGGCAAAATTACAGGCATATCGCATTCCTCAATCAGCCTGTTAAGTTCACTGTCATCATACCCTTCCCTCTTAAGAAAATACTTGAAAAAACTTTGCTTATCATAGGCGGCTATACTTGTATATATATAATCACCGCCCCGGATATAATAGCCCAGTTCATATATAAAAGAGTTGGTTGAGCGGTATTGAGCCAGTGCCTGGATTGCCCGTATAGCGCCATAGGGAGATAGTTTAACCTCATATGGCCTTAAAACAGGATTTGCATCGAGGTTTACGGTTATTGTCTCCATCTCGCGCATTTTAAGGTTTATGACTTCGCTGATCTCTTCAAGCATATCAGCGTTTATTTGCAGGATTTCTTCTTCAAATGCTTTCTGGTAATCTGAAAGCGTTTGACGTCCCATGATCAGTATGGGAATTATGAGCACAATAAGGTAAGTAATAAGTAGTTTTTGCAAAAAAGTAACCTTATTACCCAGTTTCATAGAAGAAATCCCACCTTTTCTTTTGTTAAGGTATTAGACTTCCAGCACAACTACTCCTTTAGACTCCAATACAAAATTGCCGCTCTTATACTCACCGGTAATTATGTCTATATGCCTCTTTTCTCCCAAATCAATGTCAACAGGATGTTCATTATGGTTCATTATAAAAATATACTTCTTGTCATTTTTAACCCTCTGTGTTACTTCCACACCCTTTGGTACATCCAGCGGAGGTTTTATGTCCTTTTGCCTGCAAAGATTCTTGAAGAAATCAGAAAGGAATTTTTCTTCAGGATCCGTTGCAACATAGTAAGCCTTGCCCTTGCCGAATTTGTTAACAGTAAGGCAGGGTCTACCGGAATAAAAGTCTTTTCCATATACTGCAAGGGCTTCTGCCCCCTCAAGGTTAATAAGGTCGCATAATAATTTACATTCATATTTGCCCTTCAATTCCCCTTCAGGTTTTGTAACAACAACGGCATTCCTCATTTCAGGTAACAGGGCATCTATCTCCTCCACCCATATTCCGAGCAACTTTCTGAGTTCTCCGGGATAACCTCCAAGGATAACGCGGTCGTTTTCATCAACTATACCGCTTAAGAAGGTCGTTACAAAAGTTCCTCCGTTTTCCACATACTTCTCTATGTTTTGGGCAACACCCTGTTTTGTCATGTAAAGGACAGGGGCAATTACCATTTTGTATTTTGAAAGGTCTGCATCCGGCCTTATTATGTCAACGGCTATATTCATATCATATAAAGCCTTGTAATACTTGTTTACCTGTTCAAAATATTTCAAATCAACACTTGGTCCGCTTGAAAGTTCAACAGCCCACCAGTTGTCCCAATCAAACATTATGGCCACTTCTGCTTCTGTCCTTGAATCCAGGATTTTATCACCGAAATTCTTGAGTTCATGTCCAAGCTGTGCGCATTCCCTGAAAACTCGTGTATTTTCGTGCCCTACATGTGCAATAACCGCTCCGTGGAATTTTTCAACTCCTGCTATGGACCGTCTCAACTGGAAAAACAAAACCGTATCGGCTCCGTGTGCCAGGGCCTGGTAGCTTAAAAGCCTCATGACACCCGGTCTTTTTAATGTATTGTATGGCTGCCAGTTCTGCTGGCTGGGTGTTTGCTCCATAAGCATGTAGGACTGCCCGTTTTTAAGTCCCCTCATCAAATCATGCTTCAGGGCAACAGTACTCATATCATCCCTGGGAGAGGGATAGTTGTCCCAGGCAACAACATCAACGTAATTGGCCCATTTAAACTGATCAAGCTTTTTTATGAAACCGGATATATTTGTAGTAACAGGAAGATCAGGTGTTATTTCTTTAATAATTTTATATTCATTTAAATAACATGCTATATTTGAATCAGTCATAAATCTTAAATAGTCCAGGGCTTTTGGCTGATACCACTTATTGTCATCATTCAGTTCGGAAGGCACGGTAATCTCTTCCCAGTCATATACGGTATGTCCCCAGAAACTCAAGTTCCATCTCTTGTTCAATTCCTCAATAGTGCCATACCTTTCTTTAAGCCACTTCCTGAATTCTGCTGCGCAGTTGTCGCAATAGCAATATGTTCCGTATTCATTCGCTACATTCCACATAAGAAGGGCCGGATGATCCTTGTACCTTTCTGCAAGTTTTCTGACAAGCTTGGCTGCAAATTCTCTGTATACTTTACTGTTAGGGCAGAAATTCACCCTTTTTCCATGATTCCGCTTTCTACCGTAAACATCAACCGGAAGCACCTCAGGATATCTCAAGGACATCCAGGCAGGCTGGGCAGCGGTTGACGTGGCAAGGCAGGCATAAATTCCGTTTTCCGCAAGCAAATCCATGACCCTGTCAAGCCATTCAAAATTATATTCATCTTCAGAAGGCTGCAGTTTAGCCCAGCTAAAGACAGGAAGCCTGACAAAGTTTATACCTGCCAGTTTAAACATCCTCATATCTTCCTTCCATATTTCTTCGGGCCACTGATCCGGGTTATAATCACCACCATAGAATATCGCCGGTAATTTAGGATTTAGCATATTTTAAATTTCCTCCTCTATTTCTATTTTCCAGAATACAATTCTTTCCCTGTGCCATGTGTATGTTATATATACATCATTATCCACTGCAACTATTGCCGGATATGAAAACTGTCCGGGTCCCGTGTCCAGAACAATGCAATCCTCCCATGTGACGCCGTTGTCCCTTGATGCGCTCAATACCAACGGGGTCCTGGGGCCCTTTCGGGGTGAAATTGTATTGGAAACAGGGTTATATACCAAAAGGAGGGTTCCGTTCTTTAGTTTAACCAAGTCTATACCACTGTTATTGTTTGGCAGGGAAGTGGCATATGCAGGAGACCATGTTTTTCCTCCGTCACTTGAATCACTCCTGAAAATATACCCCATATCGCTCCTAAGCAGCATATGCACATTATTATCAGCAGATTCCCACAGGGTGGGTTGTATAATTCCCCTTCTCATGTTGCTGTTTTCTTCGCCATGTTCTGCTTCTTCGTGTACTATAGGAACCATTTCGCTTTTGGTCCATGTTTCACCCATATCATAGGATATGTCAACAAAAGCGTCCCAGTATTTACCTTCTATTGAAGCCGGTGCAAGGACTACACCGCTTTTCAATACAATGGGCTTGTTTTTAACAGGGCCCCTTCCACCTATATCGCCTTCTACCAAGGGAACGGGCTTACTCCATGTGTTCCCGTCGTCATCCGAATAAGTTACCATTGTATACCACTCAGATATTTTATACCCCTCTTTGTAATAGAGGATTATTCTTCCATCATCCCTTCTAAACAATACAGGGTTCCAATGAGGTATACCGTCCCTGTCTGACACCTTTACAGGATATGACCATGAACCGTTCGTACGTTTTGAACACCATATAGCTACATCATTTGCTCCTTCTTTGGTACCACCGAACCAGGCTGCAAGCACGTCACCGTTTGGAAGAACAACAAGCGTGGAAGCATGGCAGCTGTCAAAAGGTCTTTCATCTGCAAAAATAAATTCCTTTACGGCTTTTTTAAATAACATGCTTTTACCCCTTTCAAAACTCATACTTACATTTATTTGCTCCTATAAAACAAGTATAATGTATTAAATTGAATATATGTTTTTTTATTCTTTTACTGCTTTAAACAGGGCCTCGATATTCTCCGGTGGAATATCAGGCAATATTGCTTCATGGCTCGGTGATATAATAAGCCCTGTGGGGAAAATCTCCTTCAGCTCCAGGACTTTTTCCCTCACTTCCTGAGGAGTTCCGTTTACCAGAAGATTCTGGGCATCTACTCCCCCGCAGAAAGCAACCCTGTCTCCAAAACTTTCCTTTAACTTACGTGGTTCCATATCCTTTGCCAGGGCCTGTATCGGATGAATTACATCCGCTCCTGCCTCTATCAGATCCGGTATCACACTGTAAATTGAGCCACAGGAATGGTGTATTACTTTAAGGCCATAGCTTTTTGCCTGTTCAATCAGTTTCCTGGTTCCGGGAAATACAAATTCCCGCAAGGATTCGGGCGACACCATCAAACCGGTCTGGCTTCCGAAATCATTTCCAATCAGGACGGCATGTAATTTCCCCTTTGTATTTTCATAAAAGATCTCGTTTGCCTTTAAATAAAATTCAAGTATCCTGTCAATTACTGCCTTGAACATTTCAGGCTCGGTAATCATCTTCACTAACGCAGTTTCCATCCCAAAAGCCGAGCAGGCATCCTGAAAATGGGCAGACCACACAACTCCTAAAACGGCATAGCCCTTTGGAACTTCATCCACAACCCGCCTGCATTCATCAGGATCAATGTACCTGGAAGGGTCAGGCCAGTCAAATTCATCTATCCTTGACGGATCGGAATAATCCTCAAAAAACCCGGGAGCCGTGAGCGTTCTTTCATCAGGTTTGCCATTTCCCCTTTTTGAAAAATTCAAGGCCGTATATATTGCATTACTGGTAGGAGAATGATACGGTATTTCCACAGGAAAAACATCATCATCAATTTGTTTCTTTGTTTCAATAAGATCCTTTGTCTGAAAATATGAAAACAATCCGTCAAATGATCTTGGATCCGGGATTCCAAGCCATGAAGCAGGCCTGTCAACAGGCTGCCTTTCAATTGTTGCGTAAAATCTTTCAATGTGATCCAATCTTAACACTCCCATCAAGTTTTTTACCCATATTTTTACTCATATATTTTTTTACTCATATATTATTTTTAAAACATTAGCATGCTGGGATGGCATACTTCCTTTCAATGTAACCGTCAAAGCACTTGTATTCCTGCTCCATTCAAGATTTTGCCATCCGTTGACCACATCTATCCTTCCAATCTTTTTTGAGGCAAGTCCTGCGCCCTCTGCAAGACTTTTAATCTCTATCCTGTCAGTTTTCGGGCATCCCATGACAATAACATAAAGGACATTCCCTTTGGTGGTAAAACGTAAATCTTCGGTTTGAAGGTTGCTTGTCTCTTCCTCATCGAAAACTCCTTTTCTGGTCTGTGCCTCAATTTTGGATACGTCAAAATTCACATCTTTTTGCTCTGTTGTTCCTTCCCCGTATACGACAAACGGGCGCGTTTCATATATTGCCTCCCCATATACGGACAGCCAGTTGCCTATCTCATGAAGAACTTTTACTGCTTCATCGTCAAAAGTACCATCTGCTTTCGGACCCACATTAAGCAGTAAATTACCGTTTTTGCTAACTATGTCGCAGAGATTTCTGATGACTTCCGTCGCCGATTTGTACTTCGGGTCTTCAACATAACACCAGGTTCGCTTAGCCTCCAGGCGGTCATCGGTCTGCCACACGAAATCCTGCAATTCCGAGAATCTGCCGCATTCCACATCTCTGATACCTGTCCCTTCGGGGAAGTCATCCTGCTTGTAAGTTATAATTCCGTCCGTGCTGCTGCCCGGTCTGTTGTAGTAGTAATCCAGAAGTTTATATTTATACTGTTCTGCTATAATATTCGCCCTGCTGTCAAAATAAACCAGGTCAGGATTATAGCCGTCGATAACTTCAATCACCTTCTGCATCCATGTCCGGTTAAAGTCATCGTCAGGCAGCCTCCAGGGAATATAACGGTTAGTTTCGAGGGGAAGGGCCTTGCCGTAAAAAACTTCATTCTCAGGGAAATATACATCTGCCTCAGGGTCAGTGGACATAAACCATCCCCATAGCCACTGGTGGTGAAATGTAGCTATAAAACGCAGTCCACGGGACCTAATGGCCTTTTCCAGTTCGCCCACCACATCCCTTTTAGGTCCGTAGTTGACTGAATTTACAGGATTAACCTTGCTGTTCCACATGGAAAAGTTGTCCGCATGCTCTGTAACAGGCCCGGCATATTTCGCTCCCGAGGACGCAATTAAATCAGCCCATGCCTCGGCATCGAATTTTTCACCGGTAAAATATTTATAAAAATCCTTATAGCCAAACTCACTCAATTTGCCGTACTTATTTACATGGTGCAAGTTCTGTGAAAGTCCTTTGGCATACATATTCCTGGAATACCATTCATTTTCAAAGGCCGGTACCGAATAAGGTCCCCAGTGAAAAAATAGGCCGAATTTAGCATCTCGAAACCATGCAGGGGCGGGTCTCATTACTCGTTTCCAATCCATTTCCGTATGAGCTGTTAACGGTGTATCCATAAGAAATCCTCCCAAAAAACGTTATTCACCAAATATAATTCAGTATAAATCTTCATCTGGTTCGTAGGACATACTACGTCACAGTTTTAAGTGTAAAATATTTTAACATTAATGTCAACATTAAGTCATTTTTATAATGTCCCAGGTTAGCTTGTTTCATTTAATCTTCATACAACCAATCCAGTGTTTCAGGACTTTCACCAGCAAAATTTCCATCCTTATACTCAAGCTTAACGTGCCGCGGCACCACCCCGATCACCATAAAGCTTCCTGTACCGAAATACAGCTCATGAACCCCCTTTTCATATCTGAAAGCATGGACATCCACAGGCGGGCACCCGTTGATATTAACCGCATTTTTAAACCTGACTGCAAGACCTCCCCTGTCATCGGCATGGGTATCGGTTTCCAGGTCAGGCACCTGGAGCCATTGGATTGATTTTGCTTTCATATATCCAATCAGTATTTGGCTGTCCTCGTACAGTTCAATCTTAATTTCAGCTCCTTTAGTTTCCGCTGCATCACTGCTGATCCGGATTCCCGTAAGCCCTTTCAGCTCCGGGATTACATCCTGGATTGTATATTCTCTGTCAGTGAAAACCTTGCTGCCTTTCTCAATCTTATACAACTCACAGTTCCCGCTTAATAACTTGAAAGGTGCCTGTGGCAGGGATTTTGCTCCTTCCTCACTGCTATTGTTTGCTTTCGGTGTTATCCCCGCCTTTATTTTTTCAACATTCTTCCTGAAATTCTCATATTCTTTTTCATACAGAGGCAGGCATTGTTCCCAATGCCTATATAACTGGCCGTCCGGGAAGGGGATTTTTCTTTGGTGGGTTTGAAGGCTGTTGGCATACAGATACGTTCCCCTAGTAATTTCCATCACCTTCCTGTATGCTTCCAGGCTGGCTTCCATCCACCTGGCGGCATTTTCAAGAAGGCTTATGTCACCCTCAAGCCTGTCGTTCATGGTATATTTATATCTCAGGACCTGCATTGCTCCTTCGAGCTTGCAGCAGTAAAACTTTGTAATGTAGTATATTGCCTTTATGTCGTTCATGATTCTTACTATTTCATCATTTGACATTTCACCCTTGTTGCTTTCTATAATTTTTGCCGCTTCACAGCATTTATTCAGGGCATTTTCCGCGTCTTCCGTAACTTCTTGAATCATGTCACAGGGTGTTTCGCCGATATGAGGTTCCCCGGCCAGTTCCTTCCTTATATAATCATCGGGCTGCTCACCTTTGCGGGCAACGGAGCTCCACAATTCCCTGTTCGGTCTGTATTTTACCACATTTGTAAGCTGGCTCATTGTCATTCCCAGGCTGAAAGTCTGCCGGTTTCCTTCCGTAATGCCGATCCTTCCAAGTATCTTAGGTGCACACTGCCCGGCGCTTTCCATAGCTTCCAGCAACAATGAAGCTTCCTTTTCACCGCAGGAATATTGCTCTGCAATTCTCCTTGTCCAGTACATCGCTTCGTCTTTTTCATCTCTGTTAGGATTCCATGCATACCTGAACCATGCTTCATACCACATCCAGTCCCGTTCAATCTGAAGAATCCTGGGCTCTGTCTTATCCGGTGAATAGGGCCAATCCCAGTAATACAGCGGATACAGGTGCAGCCCGTTTCCGCCAAGCCTGTTTTTTCCTGCCTGTACGCATTTTAAAATAAATCCCGGCGCCATGTAGCGGAATGGCTCAAGGTTGGCGAGAATGTGTACGTTCAAAATATGGCTCAACCCCATACCGCTCAATTCCCGGTGAGTTTTCTGCCAGTTACCTCTCGGGAAATATGTTGTTAACCCTTCGCCGTTGTATTTCCACATAGTATGAATGTTTGAATAAATCCCCCTGACCCCTTCTATTGCAGCAAAGGGGTCACAATCATGGGCCCGAAGTATTATAGGTATCTCTTCCTTAATCCCTGCCTGCTCCATTCCCTCTTTAACAGCAGGAATAATGGTGTTAACAAACCAGTCAGTCTTGTTCTGTGTTCCCCGCAGCGCTTCTCCCAGGCATACCATTAAGCCGATATTGGGATAGGATTTTATGAATTCTATAATAGATTTTCTTGTGTAGTCCTCAACCAGGGGATGTATTTTGCTCTGCCGCTGCTCCAACCCGTGCTTGATTGCAAAGGGATAGGGGATGTGAATATTATAGAATTTTAAAACAACCCATATACCCCTGCGGTCACATTCCTCCGTGAGCCATCCGAACATTTCCCTGTTAAGATCATACTCTTCTTCCGTCACTTCAAGTGCCTCAGGGTATTCTTCCAGCTTGACAAGGGATGAAAATGGATGGCCGCTCCAGATATAAAGTACATTGCAGCGATACTCCAGCATTTTGTCCAGGTATTTTATCCACATTTCTTTGTCATAGAACCAGGGGAATCGTCCTGGTGTTATGGGGTATTCATAGGTCAGCCTTGGGGGTTCAACGGTGGTTTTCTGCAATCCCAGGCAGGGCCCTCTTAACGTAAACTCCGGCGCATCATAGAATGCAAGATTCCTTGGCACCTGTCCTTTCTTCCTGATCCTTTCTGCCAATTCCAGGCAGCCGTAAAGGGCTCCCACATCATTTCCCCCCACAACCACCGTCAGTCCGCCGGGGCAGGTTTCAAGGTAAAACCCCTCCTTTTTTGGCTCAGGGCCATGGTATAGAAGTAGTTCCTCTTCCTCAAGCCACGAAATAAAGTTGTCTTGCCCGCGGAAACCTACATAAATCTTATCGCCGTCAAACCGGCGGTACTGGCAATAATCTTCCGAAAGGGTTGCCCTTTCAACATCATATCCCACATTCAGAAGCGCCCTTAAGATATACGAAATACCAAATTCGATTCGTTTATTTTGTTCATTACCAGTTATAATAACCGCTCGCTTCATAAGACCTTTCATAAGACCTCCCTCTTACCGCTGAACAGAAGCGGTACATTTATATTCGTCCAGGCTAATTGCATCATATAAAATTCATTGAAACTGACTTGAAATAAGATTAAAATCAGGCTGATTTTAACATATGATTATAATAAATGCGGGTAAGTTTAATGCAAACTTACCCGTATATTTTGATAAAATCTAAATAGAACATAATATATTTTTTAATATGTTTATTTTAAAATGTTTATTTTATTTGTTATTGCATATTTATATTATCTTATATCCCCTTATTATCTTATATTCCTTACTTTATCCTGTTATAAGCTTCTGTCCTTATCTTGACAACTTTATCAAGTCCAACTTTGTTAAGGGCATTCTTATATTCTTCCCAAGCTTTATCATCGTTCGGATCAAGCTGTCCCATAATAAACTTCAGCCTGTATTCATCCCTGATGTCTTTCACTACTGTTTCCAAGTCAGCAAGTGTCTTTTCTTCATCTATTGTAAGTTTCCAAGGAATAGGCTGGAAGTATTTAGCCCTTGAATTGCTCTTGATTGCATCACTCAGTTTCAGGTTAGCATCTTTACCAACTTCCTTAATATATGCGGGATGCTGAACTATGTTACCTAAATACAGACCGTATTTCCAATCATTTTCTCCCTCAGGATTCCTTTCATAATGATACATATGAGGCATGAATACAGGTTCTCCGTCTTTTATTTCATATGTCACACCTTCCACACCCATGCATATAAACAGGCTTCCTTCTTCCGTGCAAAGCCAGTCATGGAATTCAAGCATTCTTTCAAGTTGTTCTTCGCTCATTTTATCCGTAAAGAAGGATCCGCTTGCTGTATGAGCTTGTTCTCTGTCATACATGAAACCTTTTTCAGGGTATGCGGTAACATTCGTAGGAGACCATACCCAGTTTGCATTCGGGTCAACAGCTGCCATAGTTGTATTTGCCCAAACATCACGTTCTGCATAGCTGTATTCAATATATGATTTACCGTTGGCATACCTTTCTGTCCACTGCTCATCTGTAACTGTCGCAAATTCTTTATCAATTAATCCTTCTTTGTAAAATTTATTAGCCCATTTTAATACTTCCCTGTAAGCGTCGGTTGTTTCGCCATAAGGTATAAATTCTCCCGTATCAGGATCGATATAGCTGCCGTCTTTTACACGGTATGCAAGCTTCAAGCCTGCAAGTACCCCGCCTGCGCCGCCCCTGTTAGGCATTGGAATGGAGTTGGGGTCATTAGCTTTGATAGTTTTTAATACATTGTATAAATCTTCTACCGTTTCAGGGAAGCTTAAGCCCAATTTATCGAAAGCGCCTTTCCTGTAAATCCATGCAGCAGATGCGATCCTGTAGTTCTTCTGGGGCAGATAATACAGGTTTCCGTCAGCGTTGGATTCAAATTTCAACATTGTTTCCCACTCTTCGTCGGTCCATAATGCCCTGTAGTTGGGAAGCTTATCCCAGTATTCATTGACTGGTATAAGGAATCCATCGGTACCAAGTTTTTTAGGAGTATCGCCTGTGAATCCTACGCCCCATACCATATCAGGATACTGATTTGTTGCAAAGAGCAGGTTTATCTTTTCATTAAGACCACTTGAGGGTACATCCTGCCATTCAACTACAATATTGAATTTTTCTTTCAATACCTGATCAAGCAGAGAGGGTCTGTCAGGAATACGGTTTTTGGATATTACAAATAGAACCTCATATTTTAGTTCTTTTCTTTCATCACTTGTGCTTCCTTCATTTGTACCTGTCTGTTCGGTACCGCTTTTTTCATTGCCTGAACTGCTTTTCTGAGCGCATCCTGCAATCAGGGTAGTTAACATACACAGAATCAAAATGGAGACAATTAACAGTTTTCTTTTCACCTTTCCATCCTCCTTATTTTTCAGATTATTCTTCAACGAACTAATCTTTTTTATCGTTTTAGAACCTATCACCTCCCGAAAATTTTCTTTTATATATGAATCTTTATTACTTGCTTTATTACTTGCCTTATCAGCCTTACTTACGTTATCATCCCTTTAACGATCCGATCATGACACCCTTTACAAAGTATTTTTGTATAAAAGGATATACAATCAACATAGGAACTATGGATATAAACAAGGTAGCATACTTGAGGCTTTCAACGCTAACCATTTCCATTTCCTGCCACAGAAAGGTGTCCCCCTGCTCAGCCAATTCCTTTGCCATCTGACCCTGGATAACAATTTCTCTTAGAACAAGCTGCAGAGGATATTTGGAGTTGCTTTTTAGATAAATCAGGGCTGAAAACCAGGAATTCCAATGCCCTACTGCGTAAAACAAGCCGATGGTTGCAAGAGAAGCCTGGGAAAGGGGTAAAACTATTCTAAACAGGATTTGCATGTCATTTGCTCCGTCCAGATAAGCAGATTCTTCAATTTCTACCGGTATGCTTTGGAAAAATGTTCTCATTACGATTAAATTCCAGCTTGAAATGGCTCCGGGCAATATTAATGCCCACATAGTATTGTATAATCCAAGTTTAGTTACGAGTAAGAACCTGGGAATAAGCCCTCCTCCGAAAAACATGGTAATTACTATCAATGTTGTATAGAACTTTTTAAAAGGCAAATCCTTTTTTGATAAGGGATAAGCGGTCGTAATAGTCAGAACCATGTTAATAGCGGTTCCCACAACGGTATAAATTACCGAATTCTTAAAGGCATTCGGTACAGTCCCAGCTTCCCACACTTTAATATAAGCATTCAAATTGAAGCCTTTGGGATAAAAGGTTACAAGCCCCCTGTTTATTGCAGTACTGCTGCTAAAAGAAATTGCAGCTACGTGAAGTATGGGCAATATAGTAACAATCAGTAAAATTATTAAAGATGTATGGATAATAACATCCAATATTATGGATGATGGTGATTTGTCCCTGACCACGCGTCATTCCTCCTTTACCACAGGCTGTTTTCCGATACTTTTCTTGAAACTGTATTGGCAATAACTAACAATATAATATTAATCACATTATTGAACAAATCCACGGCTGTTGAAAAGCTATATTCACTCATAACCAATCCTCGCCTGTACACGTAAGTTCCGATTACATCGGACACCTCATAAGTGATTGGCAGCTGCAGCAAAAGGACTTTGTCAGTATTGCTGCTCATCATACCTCCGATTCTTAAAATGAGCATGATTGATATGGTTGGTAGTATTCCCGGTATCGAAATGTGCAACATTTGTTTAAACCGGGAAGCACCGTCTATTGTTGCGGCTTCATACAATTCATAGTTTATTGCTGTTAATGCTGCTATATAAATTATGGCGTCCCATCCCACATTCTGCCATATTCCCGACACAATAAAGATAGTTCTGAACCACTTCGGCTCGGCTACAAAATAAATGGGCTCAATATTAAATAACTTTCCCAGGACATTGTTAACCAAGCCTCCCTGGGGTGACAACAGCATGAAAATGATTCCCACAACCGAAACCGTGGAAATAAAATGCGGAAGATAGCTCACTGTCTGCACTATTTTCTTGTATGTGAGATTTCGAACCTCATTGAGGAACAACGCCAAAATTATCGGCGCAGGAAAACTCCATATAAGATTGTATAAGTTCAGCAGGAATGTATTTCTCACTAATCTGAAAAAATGGGGATGGTTAAAAAACCTTACAAAGTTTTCAAAACCCACCCATCTGCTTCCGAGAATTCCCAGTTTCATATTATAATCCTTGAATGCTATAATAATTCCATACATGGGAATATAATGAAATATAATGAAGTAAATAATTCCGGGAATAATCATTAATTGAAGATATTTGGTTTTTTTCAATTTTTTCCAGGTGTTTTTAAGCTTTATTTTGATTTGTGATTGATTCTCATGATTCCTCTTTCCATCCAGGGAGATGTTAAGATCGCTCAATTTGACTTCCCCTTTCACAATTTATATGTAAATCGTATAAGTAAATCATGCAAGGAACTGCTGTATTATGATCTGGATGTTTTTATTCTATACCCTGCTTATCCGGTATTTCAACACACACTTCTGTTAATGCACACTATATTTAAAATAACAGGGGAAATAGAACCACACACTTTTATTTAATCATACCATTTTTAATATTCTCCCTAAATGAAGTGGGACTTATGCCGCTTACACGTTTGAATGCCCTTCTAAATGCTTTATCACTGTTATATCCTGTTTTATAGGCAATTTCATTAATAGACAGGTCATGCTCTCTTAACAGGCTGCAGGCATATTCTATCCTGAGATTCTCCAGATAAGATGAAAAATTCTGCCCTATATATTTTTTAAAGAACTGGGACAGGTATTGTTCTGTCATATCCAGTTCGTGAGCTATACTCGCAAGAGATAAATTAGGATCGGTATAATTCTCCTGTATATAACTAATAATTTTCTCTTTTAACTTCAGGACATTATTGCTCCTTCTGTTGTTTAAAGCATCGCAAAAGCTCCTGTACAGCTCAACAATCTCACCATATGCCTTGTCTGCATCTCCTGCGCAATCAATGGCCCAAATCCTGTTATCAAATAATTGAAAGAAATCCAACTGTTCCGACAGTTTGATTAAGGTCCCCCGCATTTCGTATAATAATTGGCTCTTAATGTCAGCTTTCAACCTTTTTTCAACATAATTCTCCCTGTATATTTCATCCAACAATTTCTCCAGTTCGGCCTTATTTCCCGTCTTCACAAGATTCATAAGCCTGGTTTCAAGTTCAACTGAATAACTATACTGCTGATTATCCCTGGGCACATGGCTATATATTGAAATTACCTTCTCATCTTCCCTGTCGTAAAAATAATCCAGCACCCACCGTGCTTCATCAAAGGACAGGTACACATCTTCTAAACCGTTATATATATTTCCCATGTAAAAGGAAACCTGTATATTATACTGCTGCCATGCCTTGTTGTATATTTCATTTGCAATATATTCCACATATTCTTCAAATTGTTCTGTATCATCATTATTATCGTAAGTAACCAAAACCGCGATTTTGTCCCTGTCTACGAAATAGTAATATGCTTTATTAATAAAACATGTATTAATTATATCCCTTATAATAATTCTGCTTGCATCCAGCTCTTTTAATGCTTCTTCATTGGTAAGCCCTTCATATCCTTTTATTCTTACAAGCAGCACGGCAAACAGTCTACCCTTTATATTCAAATCAATGCTGGACTGAAAGGAATCAATTTCATTCCTGCTGCTAAATTCACCTTTCATCAGGCGATTAAAAAAAACATTTTCCAGGACTGGTTTCTGTTTATGCACAGCCTGCTGCAAGTACTGGTTGTTTTTAATCAGCCATGTTATGCTTCCTTCCAAAAATGAATATTCGTTACTTCCGGCATCATTGTCATTATCCCTGAATGAACTTTTTAAAAGCTCAATTATTTTTCTTAAAGGCCTGGTGTTTTTCCGGGCAAAAAAGTATGCAATTGAAAGCCCGACTACCAATGAAACAACCGTTACAATGATAACAATATTCCTTATATAGTTCACCTTGTTCATCAGGATGGTGGACGGGATAGCCACCACATATAGCCAGCCGTTATAAGGGGATTTCATATAGGATATTGTCATCAACTGCCCATCGATACGTTTTTCCGTAAATCCTCCGCTTTCATATGAATCCATATGTATCGGCACAACCTTCACATTTCCCTTTGATGCTTCCGCCAACAGATTTCCATCCTCATCCATTATATAAATGAAACCTTGATTTCCGGTTATGGCCCTTTTTAGAATTTCGTTAACCTTGCTTTTATCAACCATTACCATGATAAAGCCATCAAACTGACCCGGATAACTTATGGGAAGGGTCTGCATATATACAAGTGTTTCATGCTGCTTTCCGTTAATAACGGAAGTCATAGACGGAAGTAATTTGTTAACATAATATGTGTTCAGGACATTCTGGCTCCAACCTGAAAACGGCAATGAATGATTCCCGATATAATTATTGTAAAAAGATTCCAGGTTGTATATGGAATAGGACGAGATTACAGTATCGCTTTTATTGAAATATATTGCAATATCCACAATGAAATCATTGGTTAACGTATAGGGAAGTATATCGTTTTTTATCTCCCATATTTTATAATATGAGCTGCTCTCAAAGGGTTCGCTAACATATATAAAATGCTTTATTTTTGAGTTCACAGTAAGCTGATAAACGGTATTTTTAATCTCTTCAAGCCGGCTTTCTGTTATCTTCATTGCCTGTTCAAGGGCAACACTATTATACTCCTGTATATCCGTCTTTACTACTTTAATCACTTGGTGGTGATACAAGTAACTTATAAGTATTGGGATAATAAGAATCAGGATATAAGAAACCAAAAGGCTCACGATATACTTATGCTTTACGTTTTTTATGACCATGTATAATTTCTCCTAACAAAAATGCCGTAAATTCAGCCAATATATAATTATTGGCCGAATTTATCGGTCGGAATATAACAGCATTAAATATAACAGCTTTATTTATGCCATAAGAAATACATATCCTTTAGGTTCTATTTTAATATCCTTGTCCACTGTTTTATTAGTGATAATATTCGTATAATTTCCTTCTGCTTGAATAAACACATCGGTTTTTAAGAAGTTAAAAATACAATATACCTTCCTTCCCTGGTATTCCCTGGTTATGATCTCCACACCTTCAGGTACCGTGAACGGAACCCTTTCAACCTTTCCTTCCTCTATGACATCCTTTAGCAAACCTGACAGTAATCCGCTGTCTATACCTGTACCAAGATAATATGCCTTTCCCTTTCCGTATGTGTTTTTACTGATAACTCCCAAACCCTTCCTGAAACTATCTTCATATATACCGATAAATTCCGCGCCGTTACTTTCAAGGACCTCTGTCCAGTACTTATTCTTCCCGGTGATCTTTCCTGTTTTTGTCTTAAGTTCAATGGCGGATACCGTACGTTCAAATACCGGTTCCACCTCCGCTACCACAATGCCGAACAAGTCAGTCAAGCCGCAGGGCAGTGACTCGTTGATGCCCGTGTTGTGTATATTTTTAACCCCTGTTAAAAAGGTGGACAGCAGTATTCCGCCCTTTTTTACATATTCCTTAACCCTGGCTTTAAACTCGTCACTCATTACAAAAGGAGTAGGTATTATTACAGCCTTATATTCTTCAAGGTTATGATTGTATGATATAACATCCGCTCCTATTCCTAAAGCTATGAGTTCATTATATATTTCAGTGCAGAATTTCAGGTAATCAAAGCTTTCCTGGTTTATAGGCTTGATCTTGAGGGCCCAGAGTACATCGTAGTCCACGCATATGGCTACCTGGTTTTTTACCTTCGAATTTTCCAGAATGTTCTCCAGGAGTTTAAG
>Ga0134092_1000855_pt1 | contig 29070 bp, 27 predicted proteins | sample 3_6taG_FD_94454 | JGI IMG/M metagenome (GOLD analysis project Ga0134092, IMG submission 94454) | Switchgrass degrading microbial communities from high solid loading bioreactors in New Hampshire, USA - 3_6_20_6_A3 metaG | ecosystem: Engineered > Bioreactor > Semi-continuous > Anaerobic >... | reverse complement strand
TGGGAAATCTACTGTCTCTGGTTCTATTTAACACCACTGCTGCCACGGCAACCTGCCCTATATAAGGTTCACCACGTGCTTCGCCGTGTACAAGACGGGCAAGAAGATCCAAATTTCTGTTGGTTGTTGAGGCTGAAGCAGTAGTGGATTTTCCAGATGGAAGACCTAATGCGGATAAGGTCTCCGGACCTGCTATACCGTCCACTTTTAATCCGTTTTTGTATTGAAACTGACGGACAGCTTTATATGTTTTGTATCCATATATTCCGTCAATAGCACCATCGTAGTATTTCCATTGCCGAAGTTTGTACTGTATATCCTTTACTTCTTGCCCGGTAGAACCGTAATAGGATAAAGCAGCTTTATAACCGTACAATGCTATAATATCATCTCTATAAACATAAGCTGTGGCGATTAACGAAAATATTGTTAATATAATGGCAGTCAATAGTATTTTCCTCTTTTGCAAGTTAAATCTCCTCCACCTTATACTATTGACTATATTTTGCGTATTTTCATTTAAATTATTATTAGTAGAAAAATTTACATAATGTGAAGAATTGTATTAAACTATGTCAGTAGTCTCTTCCGGCAACCAGGAGGTATATTAATACAATTATCAGAAATTCGTCTTCCAAATTTTCTTGTATTAATATAAATATAAGCCCTAAGAGGATTATGTCGTCAGCGTGAATATTTCTAAAAAAATTATTAAGAAACGTAGGCCTATGATTCCGTATAGGTCCCGAGTCCGAAGGAATGGGATTTTCATTCGGCATAGGGATTTTTTCCAATTCGTTCTTTTCTATTTCAGCCTCAATTTGCTCCATACCGTTAGTATTATCCTGGACCGTATCCGGTTGTGGTTTTATGTAAGGATATCCTCTAGGTCTGTATATTCTTCTATAGTTCATGCTTGACCTCCGTAATTGTCCTTTTCCATTTCAGTTATCATTCTGGTTACTTGAGTCATTTGAAATAGTTTAATACAGTTGCTTATTTTTTTCTGCCTTGAAGCATTTAAAAAAGGCCTTATTGCAGTCAATAAATTAATTCTCGGATCATTCATGTTTCGCATGCTTTCCATTATAGTTTTTACCTTTCGCATCATTTCCACATTATCATCTATATTATTTTGACTAGGAGCTTCCTCTTTTTTTGGTCTATCATCATGTTGAGGCGGTGGCTGCTCTTCTTCTTTCTGAGGGGAAGGTTCTTTAGAGGAAGAGTTCGCCAACATAGATATTATGTTGCCCAAATTATCCGGAACCTTTACATTTTCTTGTCCAAGCATTTGGGCTATTTGCTTAATTTTCGCGTTAAGTTCCTCATCGTTCACTAAACTATCACCTCCTGGAGTATGGGATTATTGGCTGTTGTTAAGCATTTTTTTCAATTTGTCTACTATTTCATCCCCACGGTCTCCAATAAGCTGGGATATACTATTCATATCCACTTCGTTAATCAGTTTTTTTATTTCATCCTTATCTATTTTTAAATTTAATTCTTTCAATTTGTTTTCGTCTATTTCGTTTATTTTATCAATTAACTCGTTTTTGTCCATTTTATTTAATTTTTTTGCAAGTTCTTCGGTGTTGCCTTTTTTTAACATATCTATAGCATTGTTGATCTTCATTTGAAGCATTTTATCGTTTAGCAAATCCATTAGATTTTTGTTGCCTTGATTACTCATAATATCATTCCTTTCAATTTAATACTGTGCTGTTTTGGAAGTTTAGGGAAATCCGATTTTTTATATAAAGATATAAATACAGTAAAATGAAAATTAAAAAAATTTATGTCCTTTGAACTATAGTTATGTATTTCCCGGTATTTCCCTACTAAATATATATTACTTGAGTCAATGGATTAGAACTCATATTATCATTGGTCCGATTAGAAGCTGCAATCTTTACCTAAAAACAGCAGACCGAATAAAATAATGAAAAACAGATAAAAGTCATTATAGTTTGCTTCAGATCGATTTTGGGAAGCTTGCTCCGAACGGTTTTGGTTAAGTAAAAACAAAAATACTATAATGAAAAAAAGAATTTCATCTCCGCCCCCATTAAACAGGTCGTTAAGGAAATTCATAAAGATACCTCCTACGACTCAAATTTCAACAAAAACAATATTAAAAAGGTTAAAAATAGAATAACTCAAGATAGACTAATATAAAGAATAATAGGGAGCTATCGTTTTTTTCTTTTACATATCTGTTTATTCCTATTGGTCTGCTGTCATAGAAGAGTAAAAGGTAAACAAGAATAAAGTATAAAGCATTGGATCTGTTACGAAACTTAAATTTTTGGGACATAGTTTTCACCTCCAAAATGCAAGGGACGAGGTATATCTTTTTAATCAAATTTTTCTTGTAATTTAAAACGCTGTAAAATGTATGACAAAAGATGGATCAATGATGATGTCCTGCAGCATGTATTTTTACTGATTTATAATATTCACTTCATCTTTAGTATGTTACTTGAGTATATAAGTGTGGTATATTATGATAAATAAAGCAGGATATATAAAAACAGTTGAATTTAGTATATTAACATTGACTGGCATAAGGTCCGAAATATATAATACCATTGGGGGGTATTGTTTTCTTCCCGATTTACTGGAACTATTATAGAAAAGGTGGTAATATCGTTGAATTCCTATTATTTGCAGAGTTTTGCTGAAGGTGTGCTGACTTTTATTTCACCATGCATACTTCCCATGCTGCCTATTTATTTTATATACTTGGCAGGAGATGGCGAAGAAACTGAGAATGAAGCGAGCAAAAAGAAAAGGAATTTGGTTTTTAATTCCATAGGTTTTGTTATGGGATTTACAATAATTTTTGTTTTACTTGGTGCAACAGCAACTTCTCTAGGCTCTTTTTTTAAGGAACATAGAGATATACTTAAAATCATAAGTGGTATTGTGGTATTTATTTTCGGACTAAACTTTACGGGGTTTGTCAAAATAGGACTGCTGAACAGACATAAAGGCTTTGATTTTAAGGCTGATAAATTAAATTTTTTTAAATCTATAATATTTGGAATGGTATTTTCATTTGCGTGGTCGCCTTGTGTAGGGGCTTTTCTCTCATCAGCCCTTGCAAAAGCGAGTGTCTCAGATACTATTATAGAGGGCATGCTATTGCTGTTTATCTACTCCATAGGTTTGGGAATACCCTTTATTATTTCTGCCATTGCTTTTGATAACTTGAGAGGGGTTTTTAAAACACTACAAAGACACAGCAGAATAATAAGTATTATTTCGGGGAGTTTATTAATGATTGTAGGTCTTGCGTTTATATTTAACTTCATATAATTATTATCCAATTAGATTTTTGGCATAACCAATTAAAAGAGAGGGAGAATTTATGAATAAGAAGAATTTGATAAAATCAATTTTGTCCTTGGTTGTACTGGCAGTTTTATTGTGGGGAGCCTATTTTATTAGTATCCGTTATGGTAATAACAATGGTGATGTTGCAGAAAACAATGAAAATAATATTAAGGTGCCCAGCTATGCTAATCCAAACACCACTCAGGAAACAGATAATAATACCGATACTGATTTGCTGCTTGCCCAAGACTTTGAACTTAGCGACTTGGAAGGTAATATGGTGAAACTTTCGGACTATAGAGGAAAAATTGTCTTCCTAAACTTTTGGGCTACTTGGTGTGGTCCCTGTATGCTTGAAATGCCTGAATTTGAAGAAGCAAACAAGGTTTTTGAACAAAACGGTGATGCAGTACTGTTAGCTGTTAATTTAACTACAGGAGGAGTTAGAAGAGAAACTGAGGATAAAGTAAGAAAGTTTATAAATGAAAAAGGTTATACTATGAAAGTACTTTTAGATAAAACCGGAAGAGTGGCTGACCAATATAAGATATATGCCATACCGGCAACTTATGTAATTGACAAGGATGGTAAGATTTATACTTATTATGAGGGAACAATTAATAAGAGTACACTTATGGATGTCTATAATAAATTAAGAGAATAAATACAAATTCTAGAGTTTAATAGTGCTTATCAGTTGAAGAAAATTTATGTAGCAGCTGATTCGGTAAATTCCAAATGTAACTAAGGAGGCTTACAATGGGAAACGGGATTATTTATAGCAATTCAGAAAACTTTGAAAAAGATGTGCTAAAATGCAATTTACCTGTCGTGGTTGTTTTCTATTCTGAAGATTGTCCGCCGTGTACTTCTTTTATAAATGTGTTTAAGCGTTCAGCGGAAATTTACGGCGAACACATGCGTTTTGTAATGATACACCGTCAGCACAATCGCCAACTTGCAGAATCCTTGAATATAAAAAGCAGTCCTACTGTTTTGTTTTTTGAGAATGGAAAAGAATTATGCTTTAGGATGAACGGCTATATAAGTAATCCTGAGTTTAAAAAAGCTGTTGAGAAGGTTATTGGTGGGGGATGTAAGAATAAAGAAAGACAAAAAGTATACTGTGATGTGCTGATACTTGGTGGAGGGCCGGCAGGCTTGTCTGCTGCTATGTATTCGGCCAGAGCGAAACTTTTTACGGTAGTAGTTGATGAAGGCATAACAGGAGGACAGGTGTCAACTACTTACACTGTTGCTAATTATCCCGGTACAAATGGGGTTGTAAGGGGCATGGATTTGATGGAAAATATGAAGCGTCAAGCATTGGAATTTGGCGCACAGATAGATGAACTTAAATTAATTAACAATATAAACCTTGAAGGTGACGAGAAATATGTGGAAACTGATGATACCGACTATTATGCAAAAGCTATAATAATTGCAACGGGTGCTGTACCAAAAAAACTTCCGGCAGAAGGCGAGCAGGAGTATAGAGGCAGGGGAGTACACTATTGTGCTACCTGTGACGGTGCGATGTACCAGGATGCGAATGTTTTCGTTGTGGGAGGGGGCGAAGCGGCCTTAGAAGAAGCAGTGTTTTTGACAAGATATGCAAAACACGTTACTATAATAAATAGGTCGGACAAATTTCGTGCTTCAAAAGGAACACAGGATGAAGCGATGAAAAACCCAAACATCAGTGTTATAATGGATTCAGTAGTTAGAAAAATTAATGGCGATACTTTTATGAAAAGTATTGAAATAGAGAACTTGAAGACTAATGAAGTAAAAGAAATTGAAGCAGACGGCTTATTTGTATATATAGGAACTGAACCTAAGACAGATTTTCTTAAGGGAAAACTTAAATTAAGCGAGAATGGCTATATTGATACCGATGAAAATATGAAAACCGATATACCTGGAGTTTTTGCAGCAGGAGATGTCAGAAATAAAACAGTTCGACAGATTGCTACAGCCACCGGTGATGGAGTAATTGCGGGGGTTATGGCGGAAAGATATGTTAACGGCAAATAATAGATAGAAAATGGGGTATGAGGTTATGTATGACGTTATAATAATTGGGAAGGGGCCTGCTGGAATTTCAGCAGCACTATATACGGTAAGGGCAAATTTAAAGACTCTTGTTATTGGAAAAAATGACAGTGCTCTTAGAAAAGCCGAGAAAATTGAGAATTATTACGGTTTTGCCGATGTAATAAAGGGGGAAGACCTTTTAAAAAACGGCGAAAAGCAAGCTCTTAGGCTGGGTACAGAGATATTAAATGATGAAGTTATAGCAGCAGAGAAAAATGATTTCTTTGAAGTTTCCACGCCCAATGGTCACTATACGTCAAGAGCTTTAATTTTGGCCACAGGACAGCCGGTGAAAAAGGTGAATATAGAAAACCTCGGAAGATTTGAAGGAAACGGAGTAAGTTATTGTACAACTTGCGATGGCTTTTTTTATAAAGGACTGAAGGTTGGCGTTTTAGGATTTAACGACTATGCCATCCATGAAGCTATAGAACTTCAAGCTTTTACAAAGAATATTACCGTTTTTACCAATGGCAGGGAGTTAGTGGTTTCGGATAAATATTCCGATGAATTGAAGGAATTTGAAATTAACACTAAAGAAATCGAAAAGCTTGACGGTAAAGAATATCTGGAAAAAATTTATTTCAAGGATGGATCTGTTGAAGATTTGGATGGATTGTTTGTAGCATACGACAGTCCGTCAAGTATAGATTTTGCGAGAAAAATGGGGATAATGGTGGATGGTAATTCAATAGTTGTGGATAAAAACCAGCAAACCAATATTGATGGCCTGTTTGCTGCCGGTGATTGCACAGGAGGTTTCAAGCAGATATCGACAGCAGTAGGTCAAGGTGCTATAGCTGGGAGAAAGGCCATTGAATATGTCAGAAGCCAGAAGTTAAAGGGAGACTAAATTTAATTTATAAGGTTTATTAGCTGTTTGCGGTATTAATACTTAGGAATGAAATTAGAGAAAGAAAAATCGACGGAAATATGACTTTCCATCGATTTTTTATTTATAATGTCTTAAAAATTTATAGGACTTTAGCTATAAATACATTTATCTTAGAATTAAGGTCCACATCATAGGGATGGGTTAATGGCCTGTTGACTCTGTTATAATAGACTCTTACAATTGGTCGGGCACCTTGGTTTCTGCGGACATTTACCACAACACCAACTTCACCGGTGGAAAGCCGAACCATTGAACCTAAAGGATAAACAGCTAAATTGTTCATAAAAACCTGAACTATTTCGCTGTCGAATAATTTATGTTTACCGTCAATAAGGTATTCCAATGCCTTAGTGTGGGGATAATTCTCTTGATAAAGGAGCCGGTCGTAGGTTTCGCAAATGGCTACAATTTTTCCTCCAATAGGGATATTCTCACCGCATGTATTGTTTGGATATCCTGTTCCATCCAAAGTTTCGTGGTGATTGAGAATAATTTCTGCAATTTCTTCCGAAAGCCCGATTTGCTTTGCAAAGTAATAACCATATGTTGGATGTTCGCGCCACAGCGATTCCTGTTGGTTGTTGCGCTCTTTTATGTTTAAAATTAAAGGCATTTCGCATAATCCAATATCATGTAATAGAGCTGCAGTACCAACATGTTCTATTATGTCTTCTTTCAAGTCCATTGCACCTGCAACCAGAAGGGATAGAATACAAGTGTTTACTGAATGTTTAAAAAGTATATTTTCATCCAACAGCTTCATTAATACACAATATTGTACAACATCTCTGTTTTTGATGATGTTGCTGGCAATTTTTCTGGCTGTTCTTGAGACTTTTACCATTTTGTCTGTTTTGTTTGCTTCCGGTATATCGGGGGCTATTTTTAATATTTTGGTTTGAAGAAGACTACCCAGTTCCTTTGTCATAGTATCCACCGGATCAACAAATAAAGTGTATTGGTCGGTAACAGAGACTTGATAAATTTTTCGGGATTTTAGTGATTCGATTATTGATGCTGTGATCTTTACTCCACTACTTAATAATACTTTGCCTGTATTGGGGCATATTACCGGTTCGGCTGTTATCATGCCTTCAAGGAGGCTGTCAACATTTAATTTAATCATTTTGTTGTTCCTCCCCTCTTTGTGGTGGATTTTGCAATTGATTATTAATTTCTTTACATTATCCCCAGAGTTTTGAACCGTGAGCAATTGGAATTTGGTTTGGCTTTCTTCAGAGAGAATATTTTGCATATCAGAAGCTTTTGCTAGATGTGATTACTATAAAACCTAATTCTGCTGAAAGTTTTTATAGCAATTAATTTGATCAGTCGTGTAATAATCCCCTTCTAACATATATATCGGGTGAATTACAGAGTTTTTTAACAGTTTATTTCCAAATATGTTGACAGTTACGAAACAATATCGTAAAATTGTAATATATAAATATAATAATATGAATTGAATGGCATAAACGACTCTTTTAAGGAGGTTAGCATATGAAACTTAAAGTAGTTATAGTTGGAGGAGTGGCTGGAGGAGCCAGTGCTGCTGCACGTCTTAGAAGACTTAATGAGGATGCGGAAATTATACTTTTTGAAAAGGGGGAATATATCTCCTTTGCAAATTGCGGACTTCCCTACTATATAGGTGAAGTCATAAAGGAAAAGGATCAACTTGTTGTTCAAACACCGGAAGCCATAAGGAAGAGGTTTAACATAGATGTCAGGATTAATTCCGAGGTTACAAGGATATTTCCCGATAAAAAAATAGTGGAGGTATACAACAGTAAAAACAAAACTACCTATACCGAGACTTACGATAAACTGATCCTTTCACCTGGGGCTGAACCCATTAGACCCCCTATCCCCGGAATTGATTCCGATAGAGTTTTTACTTTGAGAAATATTCCGGATACTTATAAAATAAAGGATTTTGTTGATTTAAAAAATCCTAAAAGAGCTGTTGTGGTGGGTGCAGGATTTATAGGACTTGAAGTTGCTGAAAATCTCCACGCAAGAGGTATAAAAGTAACTGTGGTAGAATTGGCCGACCATGTTATTGGACCGATGGATTTAGATATGGCTGCTATTGTACATCAACACATGAAATCGAAGGATGTAGAACTATATCTTAAAGACGGGGTAAAATCTTTAAGCAGTATAAATACATGTGTTGTTATAGAATTAAACAGTGGAAAGTCCCTTAAGGCCGATATGGTTATTTTAGGAGTAGGAGTAAGACCGGAATCTAGGCTTGCGGTTGAGGCAGGACTTAAAATAGGGACTACTGGAGGTATATGGGTGGATGAATATATGTGTACCTCCAATCCTGATATTTATGCAGTGGGTGATGCTGTTGAAGTTATCGACTATATAACCGGAAATCCTTCCCTGATACCCCTTGCCGGACCTGCGAACAAACAAGGTAGGATAGCAGCTAACAATATTTGCGGCTTGGCAGATAAGTATGAAGGTACGCAAGGCTCTTCAATTGTCAAAGTTTTTGACATTACTGTGGCTATGACCGGTAGTAGTGAAAAAGTGCTTAAGAGAAATAACATAGAATATGAAAAGTCCTTTACCCATTCCGGTTCCCATGCAGGATATTATCCCGGTGCAATTCCGATGACAATAAAACTTATATTCGGCAAGAAGGACGGTAAAATATTGGGTGCCCAGATAGTAGGGTATGAGGGTGTTGACAAAAGAATAGATGTCATAGCTACTGCAATCCGTGCCGGTATGACAGTATGTGACCTTGAAAAATTGGAGCTGGCCTATGCACCACCCTATTCTTCAGCTAAGGACCCTGTAAACATTGCGGGTTATACCGCAGCAAATATATTAAAAAGGGATTGTGAAATATTCCATTGGCATGATGTAGAATCTATAGACCGTTCTAAGTCGGTATTGCTTGATGTGAGGGATGAAATAGAGTTTAACCTTGGGACTATAGAAGGTTCTGTCAATATACCTTTGAATGGACTTCGGAATCGTCTTGATGAGCTGCCAAAGGATAAAGAAATTCTTATTTTCTGTCAGGTCGGTCTAAGAGGATATATTGCCTATAGAATTTTGAAACAGAAGGGATTTCGTGCAAAGAACTTAAGCGGCGGTTACAAAACTTATCAGATGGCTATACAAAAGCAGTCCAATGAGGACATCTATGAATATGATGAGATAACTAAAAGCGGCGAAATAAAAACTGTGGATTGTAAAGATGGTGAATGTAAAGCTGATGCCAATATTAAAGTGGATGCTTGCGGACTTCAATGCCCAGGTCCTATGATGAAGCTAAGTGAAAGCATAAAAGCTATGAACTACGGAGAAGTACTGCATATAAAAGCTACTGATCCGGGATTTCAGGAAGATGTGAAGTCTTGGTGTGAAAAGACAGGGAATAAACTTTTAGGTATAAATTTTGAAAATTCTTGTTATAATGCCTATATTAAGAAAGAGAAGCGAGAGGATAAAAAGGAAGCTGCTGTAAGAAAAAACGACAAGACAATGGTTGTATTCAGTGATGACTTAGACCGGGCAATAGCATCTTTTATTATTGCTAACGGAGCTGCTTCCATGGGAAGAAATGTCACAATGTTTTTTACCTTCTGGGGATTGAACATTTTGAGGAAGAGTGATAAAGTAAACGTGAAAAAAGATTTATTCGGTAAGATGTTTGGATTCATGATGCCTAGAGGCTCTAAAAAGCTTTCCCTTTCCAAAATGAATATGGGAGGTATAGGCAGCAGGCTTATAAGAAGCATAATGAAGAAAAAGAACATAGCATCTTTGGAAGAACTGATTCAATCGGCTATGGCAAACGGAGTAAATCTTGTGGCATGTAATATGTCCATGGATGTCATGGGAATAAAAAAAGAAGAGCTAATTGATGGTGTAAAAATAGGAGGAGTGGCAACATTTCTCGGTGCAGCGGAAGATTCGGACATGAGCTTGTTTATATAATAGTATCCAAGTAACCAAATCTTAAGTTGTTCTTTTGCGTATCTTTTGATGTATGTGGAGGGAAGTATCAGCATGAAAGATTTGAAAATTTATGAACGAAAGGCAGAGAAGCTGAAAGCTTTAGCGCATCCTCAAAGATTATGTATTGTTCACGGTCTTATGGAGAATAATTGTAATGTGACTAAAATACAAGAGTGTTTAGGGCTTCCGCAATCAACAGTTTCTCAGCATCTTGCAAAACTAAAAGCAGCAGGCATTATTGAAGGAAATAGAAATGGTCTTGAAATTTGCTATAGTGTTGTAGACGAAGAAATAAAAGAAGTAGTAAAAATACTAACAAAAGAATAAGAAAATCGACTGTAATAATTGTGGGAGAAGATTCTGCTGCATCAAATAAAGACTCAAATTACTAAGCAGGGTAAGTACGAATTTTTACTCTAAAATAGAATACTGCAAGTATAACCGGCATAAAAATATCGTATAAAGAATTTATTGTGAGGTGGCCGGTTAATGCAGAGACAGTTGTGTGTTATTATTACATGTATTTTTATAATATCAATTTTTGCAGGTTGTTCTGCGTTTCAAAAGATAGGAGACAATGATGAGGTAAGTCCTGTTAGCAGTATAGCATTAAGTGAAGCTGAGGCTCAGCAAATTGCAGATAAATCGCCGATTTCTCTGTACTTTGCCAATGAGGAAGGGACTAAGTTAAAGCTGGAAGTACGCTATGTGCCAATGAGTGAACTAAAGAAGCCTGTCAATGAAATTGCAGCATTAATTGTAAAAGAATTAATAAACGGGCCCAGTAAAGGTTCGGCTCTAAAGCCTACCATACCCGAGGGAACAAAGCTACGTAGTGTAAAGATAAGCGGTGATGTGGCAACAGTAGACTTTTCGAAGGAGTTTAAAGAAAATCACCCCGGTGGAAAAGCTGCCGAACAGCTGACTATATATTCTATTGTAAACTCCCTAACTGAGCTTAAGGAAATCAGCCAGGTTAAATTCAAAATAGAAGGAAAGACTTCAAAGGAATTCAAAGGTGCTTTTAAGTTTGACAATGCTTTCCCAAGAAGCACTTCACTTATTAGTAAAGAAACAACCAATTTGGCTAAACCCAATACCTCCGAGGAAGGCAAAAAGGATAATGCTGAAACGGAAAAGGACAGTAAAAGTGGTAAAGATGCTCAAGAAACAATAAGTGACCCGGATAGTATTGAGGAAGTTGAAGTGTTTGAAGAACATGAATATTCACCGGTAACGAAAATTATTGATATTGAAGATGAAGAGGGCAAAACAACTTTTTACTTTGAAGATGAGCCAATAGAAGAAGAGTTGTTGGAATAGTTGTTTTATTGATAGATGGGGGACTCGATTGAAGCAAGGAGATAAAAAATCTCCTTGTTTTTTTATTTTGCTTCTTTTTATATTTTTCTTATATATTAAATGGTGTTTTTATATTATCGAATGGGATTAAAAAGGTACTAAAAATAAAAATTAAAATTTTTAAAAAATTTTGCAGGGGTTGATGAATTTTTTACGTCTATAATTAATGAAAGGGAAAGGAGGGGAGCGATGGAACCGGATGAAATACTGGTAAAAAAGGCTTTGAAGGGTGATGAAGATTCTTTTAGAAGTATTGTTGAAAAATATCAGGGCCTGGTATATGCAATTTGCTTTAATATAACAGGTCACCGGCAGGAAGCTGAAAATTTGGCCCAGAAAACTTTTATACAGGTGTATCGCTCTCTATCCCGTTATGAGAATAAAGGTTTAAAGTCATGGATAGGTAAAATTGCAACCAATAAGGCAATAGACTGGAAAAGAAAAAGACGTTTGGAGAATGAAGGGAAATTGGTGTATCTTGAAGATGTTGGCGAGATAAGCACAGAGAGCAATAGTATTCATGAAGAGTTGGTAAAAAAGGAGAATACCAAAAAAATATTGGAGTTGTGTAATGAACTGCCGGAAATCTACAGCAGTGTGTTGATAAAATATTATATCCAGTCAAAGTCATATAATGAGATTTCAAAAGAGGACGGGATAAGTGTTAGGACTGTGGAATCAAGGCTTTATAGGGCTAAGAATGCTATAAGAAAGCAATGGAAGGAAGTGTGAATATGGGCCACTACAATGAAGAGGAACTAATCCTGTACAGCGAAGGGTGTATAGATGAAAGGCTGGAAAAAGAGATTGAAGAACACCTGCTAGTTTGTGAAGAATGTAGAGATAAATATATACAAATTGTTGAGCACTACCATATGGATGGCATAGAAGCCCAAATACCATCGGAATTTACAGACAATGTAATGAAGAGAATAAAAACTACAGGCAGTAAAAGAAAAACCAAAAAGAAGAGAGTCGCTCCGGAAGTATTCTTGTATTATGTGGCAGCTGCTTGTATAACCTTAATTTTTTCCTACAATGGTGTACTGGATTTTCTGGTTTCCGGTTTTTACGATATGACAACCTCTATTGCAAAAACACCGGCAAGTATTGAACAAAGGATGCCAAACGGTTGGACTGAAAGACTCGCAGAGGATACATCAGCATTAATTTCTAAATTGAAACCGCAGATTATTGAAAAGGAGTGGATTATAGATGAGAATTAAGAGCAAGTTTAAAACCTTTATTTTATCTTTTATACCGGGGCTTGGACATATTTACCTTGGGTTTAACACCCGGGGAGGAATATTTATGATTGCTGTAATTGCTGCAACGGCAATGGCTATTATGTTAGATAACTCAGGCATATTTGTAGGAAGTAGTGCCACTTACATCCCTCTTTGCCTTATACCTATCATATGGATAGCTTCACTAGTGGATAGCATGACTTTGGTGGATAAGCTTAACGATATTGCACTATGTAATGATGAGGGAAAGAAAGATGTTTTACTTGAACAATTGGAGCATCAAAATAAAAAGACCATAGCAATGGTTTTATCCATAATTCCCGGTGCTGGGCACATGTTTTTGGGACTACAACGGCAAGGACTCCAACTTATGACCATATTCTTTTTGGGCTTTTTCATTAGCGATTGGATTAACCTAAGCGTATTTATGGCTTTCATACCTATAATATGGTTTTTCGGAATGTTTGATGCTATGAACAAGGCTGCGGGCAATGATAATCAGGATGATGGTGATGTGTTGTTTGTTAAATGGTTTAGAAGCGGAAGGCCGTTTATAAAGAATACTAACAAATATTTAGCCTATGCTCTTATAGTAATCGGTTGTTTACTTTTAGGCGAAAAAGTTGTACTACCGGTGCTAGAGAGATATATCAGTTTTAATTTCAGAGAGTATTTCAAAGTGATTTTACTGTCGGTGTTGTTTATAGCCGGAGGAATTAAGCTGCTTATGGGAACGGAAAGTGAAGAAGTTATGGAGGAGGGTGAAGATAACCTGTGAAGAGGCAATGGAGAGTAGGCACGCTGTCAATGGGATTAATGCTGATAGCCCTGGGTGTAATAATGCTGGTTTCGCAGATTATGGAAGTTTCCTTTATTGAACATATAATTAAGTGGTGGCCCATTGTACTCATATTAATCGGACTTGAGATATTGATATATGTTTTTCTTTCGAAGCAAGAAGCACCGAAAGTCAAATTTGACGTGTTCAGTATCATAATTATTTCAATTTTTATGATGGCAAGTGTCGGCGTTTATGCGGTAACCGGACTTATGACATCGGGAGATGCTATTATTTCAATTGGTTCTGGCTTTGACAGTTATAAAAATGAATCAAAGTATACTAAAACCTTTGAGATGGATGATAGCTGCAGTAACTTGATAATTGATAATACCATAGGAAAGGTCAGCGTTATAAAAGGCGATAAGGATATGATAGAAGTTGAAGCAAATATAACAATAAAGAATAATGATGAAGAGTATGCTGCAGAAATTGTCGACTCTCTGGTTACTATCACAAAGGAAAAGGATATAAAAATAAAATCTAATTCCAGAGAATATTCAAATAAAGGCAAGATAGGAAGTATACAAATTGACTATTCGGTAAAAGTACCCGATTCTGTGAATGTTGAAGTAGAAAACAAATTTGGAGATGTGTCTCTCACCGACCTTGCCATGTCGGCAAAAGTGAATAATAAAAATGGAAAGATAACAGTGGAGTCCTTAGGCGGGGACCTTATAGTGAACAGTTCTTTTGGGGATGTTGAAGTACAGGATATAAAGGGAAAAACGCAAGTATATTCAAAGAACGGTGATGTTATTGCAAACAATTGCAATAAAGATGTCACCATTGAAAGCTCCTTTGGAGATATCGAGATAAATGGTATTAAAGGAACTGTTGAAATAACCAATACAAACGGCCAAACCAAAGGAAACTGGATAGACGGCGATATAAACGTAATAAGTAAATTTGGCGATGTAATTCTAGCCGATGTTTCCGGAAATGTTGATGTGGATAATGCCAATGGTGAAGTGGATATATCCAATGTTGGAGGCAATGTAAAGGTAAGCAATGGATTTGGACATACAAAGATATTAAACGCCAACAAGGGATTGGTTTTAAATGCCACCAATGGAGATTTAACAGTGGAGACTAATAAAGTTATAACCCAGGATGTAAATATAAAAAGTAAATTTGGGGATATTCTTTTAAAACTTCCTGCTGAGCAAAACGGTTATTTTGAGGCAAATACCAAATTTGGCGATATAGAGAATGACTTTGGTCTTGAGGTAACTGAAAATGTTAGCAGCAGTTCAATGAAAGGAATGCTGATAGACGATAAGATAAAGTTTAATTTGAGTAGTGATAATGGTGATATTAAACTTGAGAAAATAAATTAGCAATCTTAATTTTACTATCATTAGAAAGCTGTTTAAAGATTTTTTCACACTGATAAATAAAGATTACATAAATTCCGATATACAGAGTTATTTATATTCCGGTAACCATGCTAAATGGATTTATATAGGGCGTTAGCCCCATTTATTTATTATGCCCTATAAATTTCTTTAAGCTGTTTTGATTAATTAATATCGAAATAAGCAACATTATTTCTTTTTCAAACTTATTTAATAAATAATTCATAGTTTATGATATTGTATGATAAGCCTATTTGCGAATTGAGTTAATATAGCATAATATTAGTATCGAATATATACATTATAGAACGTGCTTGAAATATGTTTAGTAAATACGTCTTGAAGATAAAATATGGATTTATAAAGAGGCTTATAATTTTGAATTCACTAAAGCGGCGATAAAGAGGCTTCTATGTTTGGAAAAGACAGTTGTAAAAATCTATTGATTATTTAAATCTATCGTTTTAAGGATGAAAAATGAAACTAAAAATGGTCATCCTTATTTCTTCAATTTTATTTTTAATGATTGTTATTGCCGCTCTTGGTTATGTAAAAAATCGGTCAGCAAAACAAGATATCTATACCTATGGATATAGAAATAATGACACGGCTAGCCCCATAATTGTAGCTAGAGCAAAAGGTTTATATAGTGATGATAGCTCTGAAGACAGAGATGATAATATAACTGAACCTATAATTGCAGCAAAAGCGAAGGGTATATAGTGAAGACAGCAGCAGAGATATTTCTAATATAGAAGATGTAGAAAATTTAGATATGTACATTAGTCCGGCTCAACAAATTAGAGAAATGCACAAAAATTATCCTGACAGGGTGGTGCCTTTTGCCGGCGAAAAAGATAGGGAAAAAGTAATAGAATGTGTAAAGAAATATTTTAGGGCAGAGGAAGAGCCGCTGAAAGATAAAGAATTTGAATTTGATGATGACTTTGAAGTTATACTTGATAAAGATGGGGAAAACTATTTTTATGCCTTTTTTGCAATTTAGCATAAGACCAGTTATATCGGAAGAAAAAATCCGGAGTTATAGTAAATGTTAAAAAATTAATGATGATACTTATGAAGTGTTCGATAAATGCATTTATTGGTAGTTGCCGATTGCGGGATTTTGAGATGAGAAAATAGGTTTCCAATTTGCTGCAAATAAAGTTGAAGATTTTAAAAAATAATATTTAGAATATGTGATGTAAAATACTTTCCTGTACTTGATGATTTGTTGAGTTCTATAACAAAATATCAGTAAGGAAGTTTTTTTATTTGGTGCCATATGGAATATTTAATGACTTAAGTATTGATAAATAATGCTAAAATACCGATATATATGATATAATAACTTCACATATTTGTATTTGATTTCCTGCAGTGGGCTGACGGGCCTTATGTAATTTTATGGTTTGAGGTGAGATGGAATGTACTGTGATAATAAAATCTGGATTGCAAAAGGAGAAAATCCCGTTTATCTTTTACCTGACAAAGCCAATAGGCATGGTCTTATAGCAGGAGCTACGGGGACAGGTAAAACAGTAACATTGAAGGTTTTAGCCGAGTCTTTCAGCGATTGTGGTGTTCCTGTTTTTCTTGCCGATGTAAAAGGTGACCTTGCAGGCCTGGCAGTGCAGGGAAGTGAAGATCCGAAGATTGAGCAGAGAGTTGCAGATCTTGGAATTGAAGGCTTTAAATATAGTGCCTATCCGGTACGTTTTTGGGATATATTCGGTGAATGCGGACATCCTGTGCGGACTACTGTCTCGGAGATGGGGGCATTAATGTTGGCAAGGCTGTTGGGATTGAATGAGACACAGACCGGTGTACTTAGCATAATATTCCGTATAGCCGATGATAAGGGACTGTTATTGATAGATATGAAGGACCTTCGTGCAATGGTACAGTATGTGGGTGAACATGCCAAGGAATTTACATTGGAATATGGAAGTATTTCCACTCAAAGTGTAGGTGCAATTTTAAGAAGTCTTGTTGCATTGGAGGATCAAGGAGGAAATCTCTTTTTCGGAGAACCGGACCTTGATGTTAACGACTGGATTCAGACTGCCCCTGACGGGCGTGGATACATAAATATACTGCATAGTGTTAAATTGATTCATTCGCCGGTACTTTATTCCACTTTCCTTTTGTGGATGCTTTCCGAATTGTTTGAAACTCTTCCGGAAGTGGGAGACATGGATAAGCCCAAAATTGTGTTTTTCTTTGATGAGGCTCATTTGCTCTTTAAAGATGCTCCAAAAGTGCTGCTGCAAAAGATAGAGCAAGTGGTAAGATTAATCCGTTCCAAAGGCGTGGGGGTATATTTTGTTACCCAGAATCCGTCAGATTTGCCCGACGAGATACTAGGTCAATTAGGTAACCGTATTCAACATGCCCTTCGTGCTTATACACCTTCCGAGCAGAAGCAGGTTAAAGCTGCGGCACAGACTTTCAGAGCAAATCCTAAGTTTAATGTGGAGAGTGTTATTTCAGAGCTTTCAATAGGCGAAGCGTTAGTTTCATGCTTGGATGAGAATGGAAGTCCCAGTATGGTGGAACGGGCTTTTGTGTTACCTCCGCAGAGTTATATAGGTACTATTGATGAGGCTGTAAGAAGGCAGATAATTTTATCTTCTCCCATGAGGGAAAAATATGACCGGGCGATTGACAATGAATCGGCATATGAAGTGCTTAAAGCTAAAGAAAAAGAGCAGCAAGCCAATATAAAGCAGAATGAACAAAGACAACAGGAACAGTATAATTCTGCAAGACGCGTTAATAGCAGCAGTAGTTCTATGAGAAGTACATCGTCAAGTAGAAAGAGGACAAAAAAATCCTTTATTGAAAAGGCTGCCGATTCTGCAGCTACTACAATAGGAAGAGAACTTGGCAGAAGTCTGGTCCGTGGGATTTTAGGCTCACTAAAAAAATAGCTTATATAGGAGTATTACATGAGAATAAAAAGAATTATTGATATATCCGGTACAATTAATGATAAAACTACAATATGGCCTGGAGATGAAGGGATTATCCTTAAAAGGATTCAAAATATCGAGATGGGAGATGCTTGTAATTTATCTTCTATACATATGGGTGCACATATTTCCACCCATGTGGATGCACCCCTTCATTATATAGCAGGAGGAGCCGATATATCTTCCGTAAGTCTGGATAAGTTTATAGGGTTTGCAAAGGTTTTTGACCTTCGTACACAAGACTGCATTAAAGATTCGGATTTATGCCGATTAAATATAGACAGCGGAGATATAGTATTGTTTAAGACGAGGAACAGTTCTTTTGATATGAATGGTGAATTCAACAAAGAATTTGTGTATCTTGATGAATCGGCCGCAAGATTTCTTGTGGACAAAAAAATAGCTTCGGTAGGAATTGACTATTTATCTGTGGAAAGTTATTTTGCCGAAAATGCTGCAGTCCATAAGCTGTTATTACAAAATGATATTGCAATAATTGAAGGATTGCGTCTTAAAGATGTTCCGGAAGGACAATATTTTCTATCCTGTGTACCATTGAAAATAGAAGGCGCAGAAGCTTCGCCCGTTAGGGCAGTACTTGTAGAATTCGACCGGTAAGTATTTTGGGTGTAATATAAATAATAAGGTATGCTTTGCTTTAAAATATATAAAAGTACATTTGTAACACACAAAATGAAGCGTAATTATGTGTTACAATGTACCGGATCCCTTGTTGGGATTCTTGTATACCGATATTAATGATGGCAGCACCCACCGCATCTATGAATATTTGGACAGTCAGAAGCATCGGAACTTCTGGATTTTGTTATGTTTATATTTTTAAATACAGAACTCAGTTCGTTACTTCCGCATTGGGGGCATTTAATTAGCTTTTCAACTTTTTCGCTCATTTTGGCCATAATATTAAACTCGTGGGAACATTTCTCGCATTTTAAATCATAAAAAGGCATTATAATCAACTCCTATAAATTTAGTACCAATTCAATTATAAAAGACCTGCTGGATTTGCACAAGATGTAAATTTTGTGCCCTTTAGGCTGTTTAAAATATGGATGGACAAAATATAAAAGCAAAAAAATGGGACTGGTTTACCATAATATTTTATGGACATAGGCCTTATTAAATGATAAAATATTATTAATTCAACAAAATTATCTTTTTAGAAGTATCAAATCAAAAGAACTTCCTGTATAAATTAAATACTTAAAAGTTTATCGTGCTCAAAGACTTGTGGTTGAAGTAAAAAATCCTTTTTGCTCTTTTTATCGAAATCTTTTATTAAATTTTGGCTATTTCCCCTTTTATCTTGAAGTCGGTGTACTTAAATAGTAAAATGAGAAATATATATTTACTGTATATTTGTATTTGCACATATTGAATATATGAGGGGAAATATTATGAGTGATAAGAGAAGAGTAATGGTTATTTTCGGTGGACAGTCAACAGAGCATGAAGTATCAAGACTTTCGGCAACGTCAATAATAAATAATATTGATAGAAGCAAATTTGATGTGGTTATGGTGGGAATTACTAAAGAGGGAAGATGGCTTCCTTACAATGGCCCGGTGGAAAAGATTGCTTCCGGTGAATGGGAAGAGATTGCCATAAAAGGACTTATTGAAAGTGCACCTAAGGGTGAAAACATAATTAATGCGATAGTAAGCCAGAGTGCTTCATCCCAAGCATTGACAAATAGTGCGGAAAAAGGGCAGGTAGATGTAGTATTTCCGGTACTTCACGGATGCAAAGGCGAAGACGGAACAATTCAAGGGCTTTTTGAAATGGCCGGAATACCCTATGTTGGTTGTGGGGTACTAGGTTCGGCCCTTGGAATGGATAAGATATATGCCAAGATTATGTTTGAAAAGGCCGGAATACCTCAAGCAGATTATTTGTATTTCACAAGAAAAGAAATAAAAGAAGATGTCAATAGTGCTGCAGATGCCATTGAGAAAAAGTTTGAGTACCCTGTATTTATTAAACCGTCAAATGCAGGTTCGTCAGTAGGTGTATCAAAGGCTCATAACAGGAAAGAATTAATAGACGCATTGAATTTAGCAGCCAAATATGATAGAAAAGTTCTAATTGAAGAATTTATCAACGGTAGAGAAGTGGAATGTGCTGTTTTAGGCAATGACAATCCTGTTGCATCTACTGTTGGGGAGATTATCCCAAGTAATGAGTTTTATGACTATAATGCCAAGTATATTGACGGAAGTTCTAAAACCATTATACCTGCAGAATTGCCGGCAGAAACTATATCCAAAATCAGAGAGTATGCAGTAAAGGCCTTTAAGGCATTGGATTGCTCAGGTCTTTCAAGGGTAGACTTTTTTGTTCACAGGGAAAGTGGAGAAGTTTACATAAATGAAATAAATACAATGCCGGGATTTACAAATATAAGTATGTATCCTATGTTATGGGAAGCTTCAGGAATTTCGTACAGTGAATTGATTGAAAAGTTGATTGATTTGGCAATTGAAAGGTATAATGATAATATTACTGCTTTATAGCTTTAAGCAATAGGAATTTATATTACTTGATTATATGTTGCAATGTAGTTTATAAATAGTTTAAATCGTAATTTTGGGGAAGGTAACTATGGATAACAGACCTATAGGGGTTTTTGATTCGGGAATAGGAGGACTTACAGTCCTTAAAGAAATAAATAGATTATTACCTCAGGAAAGTGTTGTATACTTTGGTGACAGCGGAAGAGCACCTTACGGAACTAAATCTAAAGAGACTGTTATCAAATACACTTTTCAAGACATTAGATTTTTGCAGAACCAAGATGTTAAAATGATTGTTATTGCATGTAATACTGCAAGTGCATGTAGTTTGGACAGGGTAAAACACAGCTTTGATTTTCCTATTGTGGAAGTTGTTGGACCAGGGGCGGCAGCAGCTGCAAAGGCAACGGTAAATAAAAGAGTCGGAGTAATTGGTACCCCGGCAACAATAGCCAGCGGTGTTTATGAAAAAGCTATTATGAAAATTAACAGCGAAATAGAGATTTTTTCAAAGCCTTGTCCCATGTTTGTTCCACTGGTTGAAGAGGGCTGGTGGGAAAATGATATTGCATTTAGAATTGCAGAAGAATATTTGAGTCCTTTTAAAGAGTTGGGCATTGATACCTTGGTTTTGGGATGTACTCATTATCCACTACTACAAAACACAATACAAAAAGTTATGGGTGATGATGTAAAATTAGTAAATTCAGCTTTAGAAGTAGCCAAAGTTGTAAAGGAGGCGATAGAAGCAAATAGTTGCCAAAGGGATGGAAGTATAAAGCCAGTATACAGATATTATACCAGTGATAGTGTTGAGAAGTTTGAATCATTAGGCAATTCCATTTTGAACAGCAAAATACATTCTGCTGAAAAAGTCGATATTGAAAGGTATTAGTGCTATATTCAGAACATTCGGTCATTAAACGCTTGTTTTTTGGATATGTTATTTAAAAGCTTATAAAATGACATACTATGCGGCATAATCTATAGAGTGAGAATGGTGTACATATATAAGCAGAAAAGTATTAAAATGCAAAGGATAATTTTATCTATTAAAAAATGGAGGCGAAGTTATATGTATAAAAATGTTATAATTTCCGTAAGAGGGATTCAAACTTCCGCCAACAAAGAAACAAACACACTTGAACTTGTGACTGAGGGGAGATATTATAAAAAAGGAAATACATATTATGTAACTTATAAAGAAAGCGAAGTTACAGGTATGGAAGGTACTACAACTACTTTAAAAATTTCCGACGGAGTTGTTACTTTGATGAGATTCGGTGCAGTAAATACACAGTTTATTTTTGAGGAAGGCCAGAAACATATATCGTATTATGATACACAATACGGTACATTTACTGTAGGAGTAACTACCCGTATGGTTAAAGTAGATGTAAATGACCAAGGCGGAGAAATTAGGGTTGATTATCAACTTGAAATAGATAATAATAAGCAAGGTGGAAATGATTTTCATATGTTTATTAGAGAGGCAGGGCAAGTTAATGACGAATGTGATAGAAGTATTGAAGTGTCAAATTAGTGAAACGGTTAAAAAATCATTGGCGAAAGCTATGGAAAAGGGAGAATTGCCGGAGTTTGAAGTAGGCGAAATAGTTATCGAAACTCCAAGGGAAAAGGAACATGGCGATTTTTCAACCAATATTGCCATGCAATCTGCAAAGATGGCAAAAAAAGCTCCAAAGCAGATAGCAGATATATTAATTCAAAACATGGATTTTGAAGGTACATATATCGAAAAGGTTGAAACCGCAGGTCCGGGATTTATTAATTTCTATTTAAATAATTTATGGCTTTACGATACGTTAAAGACCATACAAACAATGAAAGATAAGTATGGTGAGATAAATATCGGTAAAGGCATGAAGGTTATGGTTGAGTTTGTTAGTGCCAATCCAACCGGACCTCTTCATATGGGAAATGCCAGGGGCGGTGCATTGGGTGATTGTATAGCTAGTGTTCTGTCCAAAGCCGGATATGATGTCACAAGAGAATACTATATTAATGACGCGGGAAATCAAATTGAGAAATTCGGTATATCTTTGGAGGCCCGTTATATTCAACTGTTAAAGGGCGAAGATGCGGTGGAATTCCCCGAAGATGGCTATCATGGTGAAGATATAATCGAACATATGAAGGATTATATTGCAATACATGGGGACAAGCTTTTAAATGTTGACAGTGAGCAAAGAAGAAAAGAGCTTGTGGAATTCGCTCTTCCGCGAAATATTGAGCGTATCAAGGAAGGTCTTGAGAGTTATGGAGTTAAATTTGATGTATGGTTCTCCGAACAATCTCTTTATGACAGTGGGGAACTTCAAGAAACTCTAGATCTGCTTAAAAATAACGGATACACCTATGAAAAGGACGGTGCCGTTTGGTTTAAAACATCAGAGTTTGGCTTGGAAAAGGACGAAGTAATTGTTAGAAATAACGGTATACCTACGTATTTTGCATCGGATATTGCATATCACAGGAACAAATTTTTAGAGCGTAAATTTGACAGGGTAATTAATTTACTTGGGGCAGACCATCATGGCCATGTGGCAAGAATGAAGGCTGCAGTTAAAGCTATAGGTGTCGATCCGGACAAGCTCGATGTTGTGTTGTTCCAATTGGTACACCTTTACAGAAACGGCGAAATAGCTAGAATGTCAAAACGTACAGGAAAATCCATATCACTGATAGACCTTTTGGATGAAGTGGGCCGTGATGCTGCAAGATTTTTCTTTAACACTAAGGCTTCGGGAAGCCATTTGGATTTTGACTTAGACCTTGCGGTTAAGGAGTCCAATGAAAATCCCGTATATTATGTACAATATGCCCATGCAAGGATTTGCAGCATATTAAGAAGGCTTGAAGAAGAGAATATCAGAATTCAAAATATAGAGTCCATTGATCTTAGCAAGCTTGTGGCAAAAGAGGAAATTGAGCTTATGAAAAAGCTGGCTGAATATCCGGAAGAAATAAGAATAGCTGCTGAAACTCTTGAACCAAGCCGACTTACAAGATATGTCCTTGATGTTGCAGGTTTGTTCCATAGTTTTTACAACGCTTGCAGAGTAAAGGGCGAAGAAGAAAGTGTAATGAATGCAAGAATTGTTCTTGTGGACAGCACGAGGATTGTTATAAAGAATGTTTTGGATTTGCTAAGTATAAGTGCACCGGAAAAGATGTAAGAAAAGTTAAGTGAATTTTATAAACAGTTGATGAGATTTTAAAATTTCATCAGCTGTTTTTTAATTTTGAGAGATTGCGACCTTCCTATATTGCATAATGCCAGTGGAATCGGGAATCCTTATGAATTTTATAGATTTAAAGAATTTTCCTATCAATGTTTTATTTTGCCAAGACCTAAATTCTCGATATGCAATTGCTTTATCGTCAATGTAAATATTTTGTGAAGAAGTTGATTTGGAGTGCGAGATATTTTTTACAGATAAGAATTACGAATTTTATACCATTTAATTTCAATTTTATTTATAGCTCGTTTATAAATTTGCAAAATAAAAGTTGCATAAATCAAGAGAATTTTATAAACTTGAATAAATAGGAATATAGAAATTAAGAAAGATAAAGTATATAAAAGAGGTATTTTAAAAATACAAAAATATTGGAATTCAATAATTCAATAGTTATACTATTGGTGTTGATATAATAATTTTATTTATTATAATATATTTAGATATAGTTATATATTTAACATTGTTATGGTAGAATACTAAAATATCCAGGCTGCCTTTTGAAAGATATAAGTTTACTATAGTGAATAACATGGTGTACTAATAGGATAAAAATGAGAAATTGGTCAAACTTATAGTGAATATTGAATACAATATATTGTATAAAGACTAAGGAGGAAGAGCATGAAAATTAAATGGTTTGGGCATTCGTGCTTTCTAATCACATCGGATAATGGAGAGAAAATTGTAACCGATCCGTTTGATGCTACTGTAGGCTACAAAGTTCCTGAAATTGAAACCGATATAGTCAGTACAAGCCATGACCATTATGATCATAACAATGTGAACATATTTGGAGGCAATCCTGTGCTTGTCAAAGGGGCAGGCAAAATTAATATAAAGGGCATTGATATAACTGGTGTGAACACTTTTCACGATGAAGAAGGCGGCAAAAAAAGAGGGTTGAATACAGTATTCAAATTTAAAGTGGATGATTTATATGTTTGCCACTTGGGTGATTTGGGACATGTACTTACCGATGCGCAATTGAAAGAGCTTGGTAAAGTAGATATTTTACTGGTACCGGTGGGTGGTGTATATACCATTGACCACATGGGTGCATTAGAAGTAACGAATATTTTGAAGCCTCAAGTTACTATCCCCATGCACTATAAAACAGAGGACTTGACTTTTTCGCTCTTGGGAGTAGAAGAATTCTTGTCTTTAGTTGGGGACTATAAAAAAATTGATGGATGTGAAATTGAGATTAACAAAGACAATATTGGAACTTTACCTAAGGTAGTAGTTCTAAATTATAAATAGAGTTAATAAAGATTGATAAAAAATTAGAAAATTACCTTCAATAGCATTCTATGAAAAGCATTTTTATGTTAAAGTTTGTATATTTATATTATATTTAATTATAAAAGCAAAAGTTGCTTTCAACAATGTGAAGTACTAATTTTACTATATAACCAATAAAGTAAAGGGGGAAAAAACATTGAAAACAATGAAAGCTATGGATGGTAATATGGCGGCTGCTCATGTTGCCTATGCTTTTACTGATGTTGCAGCTATTTATCCAATTACACCTTCTTCAAACATGGCTGAAAATGTTGATGTTTGGAGTGCAGGCGGAAGAAAAAACATTTTTGGACAACAGGTTAGAGTTGTAGAGATGCAGTCCGAAGCTGGTGCTGCAGGAACAGTTCATGGTTCATTGGCAGCGGGTGCTTTAACAACTACTTTTACAGCATCCCAAGGGCTTTTGCTTATGATTCCTAATATGTATAAAATTGCTGGAGAACTTCTTCCCGGCGTTTTCCATGTAAGTGCTCGTACAGTTGCTACCCATGCACTTTCCATTTTCGGTGAACATTCCGATGTTATGGCATGCCGTCAGACTGGTTTTGCAATGTTGGCATCAGCTAACCCTCAGGAAGTTATGGACTTGGGTGGAATTGCTCACTTGGCGGCAATAAAGGGACGAGTTCCATTCCTTCACTTCTTTGATGGTTTCAGAACATCCCATGAAATTCAGAAGATTGAAGTAATTGAATATGATGATTTTGCAAAACTTGTTGACTATGATGCAATAAAGGCATTCAGAGAAAGAGCATTAAATCCTGAACATCCTGTTACAAGGGGAACTGCACAAAACCCTGATATATTCTTCCAAGCTAGGGAATCATCAAACAAATTCTATAATGCAATTCCTGCAATAGTTGAAAATTATATGGAAGAGATTTATAAACTTACAGGAAGAAAGTACAACTTATTTGACTACTATGGTGCTCCTGATGCAGAAAGAGTAATCGTAGCAATGGGTTCGGTATGTGATACTATCGAAGAAACCATAGATTACTTGACTGGAAAAGGTGAAAAGGTAGGAGTTATTAAAGTTCGTCTGTACAGACCTTTCTCCATTGAACATTTCTTAAAAGCAATACCTCAGACTGTGAAGAAGATAGCTGTTTTGGACAGAACTAAAGAACCCGGTGCTGCAGGAGAACCTTTGTACGAAGATGTACGCACAGCTTTCTATGACAAAGATGTAAGACCGGTGATTATTGGCGGAAGATATGGTTTGGGTATGAAGGATACAACACCGGAACAGATAATTGCTGTATTTGACAACCTTAAGAAGGATGAGCCTAAAAACCACTTTACAGTGGGAATAGTAGATGATGTTACATTTACTTCTTTAGAGGTTGGCGAACCGGTAGATATAGTTCCTAAGGGAACTGTAAGCTGTAAATTCTGGGGATTGGGTTCTGACGGAACTGTAGGTGCAAATAAAAACTCCATTAAGATAATTGGTGAACATACTGATAAGTATGTTCAAGGATATTTCTCCTATGACTCCAAGAAATCCGGTGGAGTTACAATATCCCATTTGAGATTCGGAGATAAGCCAATCAGATCTTCTTATCTCATTAAAAAGGCAGATTTCGTTGCTTGCCACAATCCTTCTTATATTGGAAAATACGATATTATAAGTGATTTGAAAGAAAACGGAACATTCCTGTTGAACTGCAGCTGGAAAGGTAAAGAACTGGATGAAAAGCTTCCGGCAGATGTAAAAGCTTATATCGCTAAAAACAACATTAACATGTATACTATAGATGCTTTTGATATAGCCGGAAAGATTGGTCTCGGCGGAAGAATTAACGTAATTATGCAGGCTGCATTCTTTAAATTGACTAATATTATTCCTATAGAAGATGCAGTAAAATACATGAAAGATGCTGCATTAAAGAGCTACGGTAAAAAGGGCGATAAAGTTGTAAGCATGAACTATGAAGCAATAGATGCAGGTGTTGAGTCTTTGGTTAAGGTTGAAGTTCCTGAATACTGGAAGGATGCAAAGCCAGAGGCTGAAACTAAAAAAGCTGATGTTCCTGACTTTATTAAAAATATAGTTGAGCCTATTAACAGATTGGAAGGAGACAAACTTCCTGTTAGTGCTTTTGAGGGCATTGAAGACGGAACTTTCGAAATGGGAACTTCTGCTTATGAAAAGAGAGCTATTGCAGTTAATGTTCCTGAATGGATTCCGGAAAACTGTATCCAATGTAATCAGTGCTCCTATGTATGTCCGCATGCGGCGATAAGACCTTTTGTATTGGATGAAAATGAGCAAAAAGAAGCTCCGGAAGGATTTACTACCCTTAAAGCCATAGGTAAAGAATTGGCGGGATATACTTTCAGAATTCAGGTAAGTCCTTTGGATTGTACAGGATGCGGAAACTGTGCTCAGGTTTGTCCATCAAAGGTTAAAGCTTTGGAAATGAAGCCTTTGGAAAGTCAGATGGATCAGGCAGAGTTGTGGGAGTTTGCTATGACTTTGACTCCTAAGACCGATTTGATGAGAGCTGATACAGTAAAAGGCAGTCAATTACAGCAGCCGTTGTTGGAGTTCTCCGGTGCTTGTGCAGGATGCGGAGAAACACCATATGCTAAATTGATAACACAATTGTTCGGCGACAGAATGATGATAGCTAATGCTACCGGATGTTCTTCCATATGGGGTGCTAGTGCACCGGCAACACCATATACTGTAGACAGAAATGGTCGCGGTCCGGCATGGGCAAATTCACTCTTTGAGGATAATGCTGAGTTCGGATATGGAATGCATCTTGGAGTTAGCCAAATTCGTGAAAAGATTGCTCAATTGGCAACAGAAGCGTTAGAACTTAATATATCCGATGAAATTAAAGGATTGCTTAAAGAATGGCTTGACAATAAGAATAACGGAAAAGCAACTAGAGTTGTAGCCGATAAACTGATTCCTGCCCTTGAACAATATAAGGCTGAAGATGAAAAGGCTAAAGAGGTCTTAAACGGAATATATGAAAGAAAAGACTTCCTTGTTAAGAGATCTCAGTGGATATTCGGTGGTGACGGATGGGCATATGACATCGGTTTTGGCGGCTTAGACCATGTTTTAGCTTCCGGTGAAGATGTAAATGTTCTGGTATTTGATACTGAAGTGTACTCCAATACAGGAGGACAATCTTCAAAGGCTACACCTACGGGAGCTATTGCACAGTTTGCTGCAAGCGGTAAGAGAACAAGGAAGAAAGACTTAGGTCTTATTGCAATGTCCTATGGATATGTATATGTTGCACAGGTTGCAATGGGTGCAAATCAGAGCCAGTTAATTAAAGCACTTGTTGAAGCTGAAGCATATCCGGGACCATCCTTGATAATTGCTTATGCACCATGTATCAATCATGGTTTGAAAGCAGGTATGGGCTGTGCACAACTTGAAGCTAAAAAGGCAGTTGAAGCCGGATACTGGCATCTGTACCGCTATAATCCTCTATTGAAAGAAGAAGGCAAGAATCCATTCATATTGGATTCAAAAGAGCCAACAGCTTCCTTCAAAGACTTCTTGCTTGGTGAAGTAAGATATGCTTCTTTAACAAAAGTGCAGCCGGAAAAAGCAGAAGAATTGTTTGAACAGGCTGAAAAAGAAGCAAAAGAAAAGTATCAGATGTATGAAAGTATAGCAAAAGCCTAAGCTGTAGATTTTAAAACATAAAATAAAGTATATTAAGAATATTGTTGGAATTGAGAAGCTGCTGAAAATAATATTTCGGCAGCTTCTTTTTATGTGCGCCCAGCATGGGTGCAATCTAATCGGTGAAAGTCCGTAACACACCCTGGTAGTGGGAAGTGTACAGCCAATGACAAGGGCGTCCATCGTGAGGTGGAGTCTGAAGGAAGTCT